>Ga0256841_1001722_pt1 | contig 18202 bp, 19 predicted proteins | sample 356308metaG_FD_185971 | JGI IMG/M metagenome (GOLD analysis project Ga0256841, IMG submission 185971) | Hydrothermal vent microbial communities from Mid Atlantic Ridge, Atlantic Ocean - 356-308 | ecosystem: Environmental > Aquatic > Marine > Hydrothermal vents | place: Atlantic Ocean: Mid... | reverse complement strand
CCTAGCCTCGGTTTGTGGTTTGAGACCAACCCTACCTGACCGCCTTGAGCGTGGGTTTTGAATCTCCCGAATTCGCATCAATGAATTCCAGCACCAGCGGGCGAATGTTGTTGCGCCAGCTTTTGCCGGCAAAGATGCCATAATGCCCGGCATCGGGTTCCAGATAAGAGGCTTTCTTGTTGTCAGGGAGGCCGGTCAGCAGATCAAGGGCCGCAACACATTGGCCGGGGGCGCTGATATCATCCTTGCCGCCTTCGACAGTTTTGACGGCGACATTTGTAATCTTGCCAAAATCAATTCTCCGGCCCGCCACCGTGAATTCATTGCGGGCGATTTCGCGGTGTTTGAAAATGCGTTCAACGGTGGAAAGGTAGAACTCTGCCGTCATGTCCATGACCGCCAGATACTCGTCATAAAACCGATTGTGGGCGTCGTGATCCGAAGATTCACCCTTTGCTGTGCGCAGGATCTGGTTCTTGAAGGCATCGGCGTGACGTTCGCCGTTCATTGAAATGAACGATGCAAGCTGGAGCAATCCGGGATAGACCATCCGGCCAACGCCCTTGTATTTGAAACCGACCCGCTGAATGGCGAGTTCCTCAAGCTGCCCCATGGTGATACGGCGGCCGAAATCCGTAACATCGGTCGCGGCGGCATCCGGGTCGACCGGGCCACCGATCAGGGTCAGGCTTCTGGGCTGCGCCGCCGGGTTTTCATCCGCAAGCCACGCCGTTGCGGCCAAGGCCAGGGGCACCGGTTGACAGACGGCAATGACATGGGTGTCAGGGCCCATATGGTGCATGAATTCGGCCAGATAGAGCGTGTAATCCTCGATGTCGAATTTGCCCTCCGAAACGGGGATATCACGCGCATTATGCCAGTCGGTAATATAGACCTCGCAATCAGGCAGCAGGCTGATAACCGTTGATCGCAGCAGCGTTGCATAATGCCCGGACATGGGCGCAACCAGTAAAACGCGGCGGGGTTTTTCCGGGCGGCCCTGAACATGAAAACGGATGAGATCCCCAAAGGGGCGTGAAATTTCGGTTTCGACGGAAACGATATGGTCCCGCCCATCCTCGGAAACGACAGATCCTATTCCCCAGTCAGGTTTTGCAACCATGCGGGCAAAACTACGTTCGGTGACCTCTCCCCATGCGCCGATCCATTGAAGAAACGGGTTGGGCACCAGTTCGGCTGCCGGATAGGCAGCCAGGGCCCGGGCCGTTGCCCCCAGCCACTGGTTGGTATTGCGCGCGGTTTCCATCAAGTCATAGGTGGCCATGAAACGCATGGTGTTTCCTCAATTCTGCTTGCCATTGCAGCGCGCAAATCTGGCCACTTTGCCAGAGGCGCCAATCCGGTTATGCTGCAAGTGCAGCGAACTTAGGATGAAAGACCTCTCATGACAACCAGCCAGAAGACAGATGCGGCAAATGAGGCGATGCTGGCCCGAAACCTCGCCAGGGTCGAGGAGTTGTCACAGCGTCTTGTCGCGGCACTTTCCAAGCAACGTCCCACACCGCCAAGCCTTGAGGGGCCTTCCCCTGATCTGTATGCCAAAGCCGGGGCTGCCTATATCAGCGAATGGCTGGCGAACCCGGCAAAAATAATGGAAAATCAAATCGCGCTTTGGGGAAAGTCGCTGCAACACTATATTCAGGCCCAGCAGGCGCTTGCCAGCGGAAAACTGGTTCCGCCGGAAGACGACACGCCGCCCGACCGGCGCTTTCAAAACCCGTTGTGGCAGACCCATCCTTATTTCAACTATGTAAAACAGCAGTATCTGCTGACCGCGAATGCCATCGAAAAGACCCTGGAGGAACTGGAAGGGCTGGATGACAGTGACCGGCAGAGGCTGAGCTTTTTCACCAAACAGATCATCAACCTGATGGCCCCGACGAATTTTCTGGCAACCAATCCGGACGCGCTGGAACGGGCGGTGGAAACCGAAGGCCAGTCGCTTGTGGACGGGCTGGAGAACCTCGTGCGCGATGTCGAAGCCAATGGCGGTGATCTATTGGTGACCCTGGCGGATCGGGATGCTTTCAAAGTCGGGAGCAATCTGGCGACGACAGAAGGCGCGGTTGTTTTTCGGAACCGGTTGTTCGAACTGATTCAGTATGCGCCGAAAACCAAGACAGTCTATGAAAAACCGGTTCTTTTGTTTCCGCCGTGGATCAATAAATTTTATGTGCTGGATCTCAAGCCGCAAAACAGCCTGATTCGCTGGATTGTCGAACAGGGCTATACCCTTTTCGTGGTGTCATGGGTCAATCCGGATGCCTCTTATGCTGACGTTGGCTTGGAAACCTATATCGAAGAAGGCTATCTGACCGCCCTGAACGAAGTGAAGAATATCTGTGGTGTCGATCAGTTGAATGCCGTGGGGTATTGCATTGCCGGCACGACATTGGCCTTGACGCTGGCGTTGATGGAAAAACGTGGCGAAGCATCCATTGGGTCGGCAACATTTTTCACAACACTGACAGACTTCAGTGATCCGGGTGAATTCGGCGTGTTTCTGACGGATGATTTTGTGGATGGGATCGAGGCCGAGGCCCGGCGCGAGGGGGTGTTGAGGTCGTATTACATGGCGCGGACGTTCTCTTATCTGCGGGCCAACGATCTGATTTATACGCCGGCCATCCGCAGTTACATGCTGGGAGAGGCGCCACCGGCCTTTGATTTGTTGTACTGGAATGGCGATTCCACCAACCTTCCCGCACGGATGACGGTGGAATATCTGCGCTGGCTCTGCCAGCAGAACAGGTTTTGCGAAAACGGGGTCGAGATACTGGGCGAAACAATTGAAATTGGCGATGTGAAAGTCCCGGTTTGTGCCATTGCCTGTGAAACCGATCACATAGCGGCTTGGCGCACCAGTTTTGACGGTGTCAGAAAGTTTGGCAGCCGCTCAAAGGAATTCATCCTGTCTGAATCCGGCCATATCGCCGGAATTGTCAATCCGCCAAGCAAGGATAAATACGGATACTACGTCAGCGATGCGCCGATGTCCGGTTCCGAGACCTGGTTGAAACAGGCCAAACACACGAATGGGTCGTGGTGGCCGGAATGGGAAAAATGGCTGAGATGTCGGTCGGGCAAACAGATTCCGGCCCGAAAGCCGGGGGAGGGGGGCACCCCAGTTTTATGCCCGGCACCCGGTACATATGTGCTGAACGAAAAATACAGCGACCGTTCCTGAGCGCTCAGGCAAAAATGCTGCGATGCAGAAAAAAGGCTTGAAATGCTGCAATGCGGCATTTATATACCCTGCAGACACAGAATTTCGCGGGGTATTGCCCGCATGTTAGGAGCAAGAAAATGGCAACGGCACAAGATTTCACCAAGACAATGAAAGACATGATGGGGGCTTTCCCGGTCAACACCAAAGCCTTTGAAGACGCATTCAAGACTTCTGCTGCGCTGAGCGAGCGGATGACAAAAGTTGCGTTGGAAGCCGCTGAAAAATCAGCCGAGGTTTCTTCCAAATGGACAAAAGAAACCCTGTCCAAGCTGGCAGATGTTTCCAAGGCCAAGGCAGAACCGGCAGAATATACGGAATCCCTGACGGCCTTTGCATCGGCAAGTGCTGAAATGGCTGCCGAAAATGTCGCCGCTTTCGCAGAGATTGCCAAGAAAGTTCAAACCGAAACGGTTGAGCTGATGCTGGCTGCCGGCAAGGATCTGGGCGAAGAGGCTCAGTCTGCCGTCAAGAAAGCGACTGCGGATGCCGTCAAGGCTGCAAAAGGCAAAGCGGGTAAATAAGAATCGCTTACCGCATCGGTTTTCTCCTCCCTGATCGCTGCGGAAATCCGGGCGGGCTGAGAAGCCCGCCCTTTCTTTTTGCCACGCAACAGCTTAATCTTTGCTGCACCGCAACAGGACAAGGGGAGATGTCGTGGGCAAAACCGATTCGCCGCTGCTGATAAAGCGCTATGCAAGCCGTCGTCTGTATAATACCGAAACCAGTGATTATGTGACGTTGGAAGATATTGCAGGGTTCATCCGTCAGGGGCGCGAAGTCCAGATCATAGATTTGAAAACAGGCGATGATCTGACGCGGCAGTACCTGTTGCAGATAATTGCAGAACACGAAAGCCGCGGCGAAAACGTGCTGCCGATCGGTGTGCTGACCGATCTGGTGCGAAGCTATGCAACCCAGGCGCAGAGTGTGGTGCCGGATTTTCTGGCCATGTCATTTGAACTCTTGCGCGACGGACAGACAAAGGCGATGGAGCAGATGACAAATGCCGCCAACCCGTTGGCTTCCATGCCGGGCTTTGAGGCGATGCAGGCACAACAGCAGGCCTTTCTGAAAGCGATGATCGGGGGGTTGATGCCCCAGGAGCAGGAAGCGGAAAAGCCTGCTCAATCCAATGCGGAGGGCAGTGACCTGGACGAAATCAAAAAGCAACTGGCCGAACTGCAGGCAAAACTTTCGGAATTCGGGAAATAGCTTCACAGAGCAGCGCATGATTTTCAGGGGCGGGACGGGCAGAGGAAACTGAACAGGGCAAGTACCGATCATGGTTGAAACTCCCGGAAAAATCACCCTTTGGGGGATCGAGGTGTTTGTCGCCACGGCCCAGGACGGGGGGATTTCTGCTGCGGCGCGCCGGTTGGGGGCCAGCCCTTCGGCAATCAGCCAGCAACTGACCAACCTTGAGAATGCCATTGGCGCTGTTTTGCTGGACCGAAGCAGCCGCCCGGTCAGATTGACGGCTGCCGGAGAAATATTTCGCAGGCGCGCGCAATCCATTCTGAACGAAGCCACACAGGCGCGTGCCGAACTGGCGATGGCGGATTTGTCGGTCCTGACCAGATTTCGGCTGGGCATGATCGAAGATTTTGACGCGGAAGTGACTCCGAACCTGCTGTCGGGAATGGCCGATCAGCTGAAGGGCTGCCAGTTTCTGCTGGAAACCGGGGCCAGCCATCATTTGTTCAATCTTCTGGATATGCGGGCGCTGGATGTCATTGTGGCTGCGGATACCGGGTTTGCCGCTGACTGGATCGAAGTGCATCCGCTGATGCGTGAGCCGTTTGTCGCCGCTGTGCCGCGTGGTCTGGTCAAGGGTGGCAAGGATGTGTTGCAGCAGCTAAAGGCGCTTCCGATCATTCAGTATACCGAGCGGCACTATATGGGGCGTCAGATTGCGGCGCATCTGGCACAGCAGAATGTTACGCTTTCCCACAGGTTTCAACTGGACAGCTATCACGCCATCATGGCCATGGTGGCCGGCGGAACGGGCTGGAGCATCCTTACGCCACTGGGGTATCTACGGGCGCAGCGCTTCCATGACAAGGTGGACCTGATCGAGCTTCCTTTCCCTCCGCTGACACGCACCATCACCCTGACCGCCCGGCGCGACGCGCTGCAGGACATGCCAGCCCAGATTGCCACCCGGCTGAAACCGTTGTTGCAAGAACTGGTCGTGTCACCGGCCCATACCAGATTTCCCTGGATACGCGATCGTCTGAAGCTGTTATGACAAAGGCCGTCAGCGCCAGAAAATAAAGCGCCCGGCAAACAGGCCCTGTAGTCTGGATAGGTGGCGGCTGGCCCAGCCGGGTTGCGGAATATTGTTTTCGGCAAGCCTCTGAACGATCACTTCTACCGAGCAGGGCAAACCGCTGATCGGATCCCGGTAGCGTGGATAGTCGATCAGCGCTGCGTGGACCAGATGTGCAAGGCCGGGGCGTTGCTGTCCCGGAATTCCGGCACGCCGCGCCGGGACAGCTCCCAGATCGCGGGTCAACCCCCATCCGGCATAGAATGGTGCCCCAAGGCAGGTCACCCTGCGCTGTCGCAACAGGGCCTCAAAGCCAAGGAGAGAGGTCATCGTCCAAACCTCATCAACATGATCCAGCAAGGAAATCGGGTCGGCATTCTCCACGATCAAATCTGCATATTCCAACAGCTTTGACGCGGCAACAGCCCCGCTTCTCAGCCCGGCTTCAACATCCGGATGGGGTTTGTAATAGATTGCAGCATCCGGGTTTTCGGCGCGGGTCCGCGCGAGCAACTCGAGATTGCTGCGGGTGCCGGCGCAGCCTTTGATGATAGAGGCGTCGTCCTCAACCTGTCCGGGGACCAGAATACGCACAACGCCGGGCCGGGGGCGCATTTCGGGCAGCGGTTCGGTTCCAAGGTTATATTTGCTCAGCTTCAGTGACTTCAGCTTTTGGATCAACTGCTCGCTGCGTTGAATGGCGCCATCAGGAAGGTTTACGCTGTCGGCAATCAGCCGCTCCAGACGGCTGGTGCGGGTCGGATCATAGTAAATCCCCAGATCGTCGCTGACCAGCGACAGGGCAGGGGTCAGTTTTGCACCCAGCCCGCGTGAGCGCAGAAAGCCATCCTCGATCCGGCGCAGCGAAAGGCCTGAATTCTGCACTGCTTCTGTCAGTTCCCTGGTTTCCTTTCCCGCCCAGACCAGAAGATCACGGTCTTGCCGGCGGGCTTTTGAAAGAGCCTTGTCCAGACTTTTTTCAAATAGCAGGCGGCGTTCTGTTCCATAGAACAGCTGCAAGGGCCTGTGCTTCCACAATCGCATTCCAATGGCGGTATACCCCTGCCGGTCTTCCCGCCATGCGCGCACGGCGGCCTCCAGCGCGTCAATCGTGTCTTCCAGTTCACATAACCGGTCGTGGCAGGGGTCATACCAGACCGGATAGAGGATCATTGCGGCGGCAAACAGCTGCGCCCGCGTCAGGCGGCGGGTGCGGCGGGCTACCGGATTGCGGTCATTGGTCAGCCCCCAGCCTGAATAGAACGGTTGGCCGAAAACATGCGGTTTATGACCGGCCTGTATCGCCTCGAAACCCAGTTGCGAGGACACCGTGTAGACAGCCGTGGCGCCCTCCATCAGGGCCCATGGGGAAACAGGATCTGACAGCAATGTGACCCGGCCTTTTTCATCGTCTTTGCCAAAGTATCCTTCCCGGTGCCCGGCCGCAGTTTCCGGATGTGTTTTTATGATGATGCGATTCCCCGGATGCTCGACCTGCGCACAAACCAGCATGTCCCGGAAGGTGGCCGCGCTGCTGCCGCCATGAATGACGGATGCGTCATTTCGGGTTTGGTCAACAACCAGAACATAGGGCGCTTTGGGAATAGGGGCGTCCGGATCGAAAGCATTGTATTTTGACAGATGCGCCCGGCGGATCCGTACGCTGGCATCGCGGGCGCGGTTCAGCAATACGGTGTCATCCAGCGGGTGCGTGGCAAGCAGTTTTTCCAGATCCGACGCAGACGCGCTGTCAAAATGCACACCGCTTTGATCCAGAAGCAGGCCGATGGGAGGGCTGCCGCTGCGCCCCGGCAACACGGAACGCAGAAAGGCGTCTTCGACCGTCAGAATCGGGGTGTCCCGGTGGCGTGCGACGGTCTCGCCACGGCCCGAGGTCGGGCTCTTGCCCCAGGTTCCCACCATATCATCCGGCCCCGGTGCGCCCAGACGGATGTCATACCCGGCCAGTGAAAGGATGCGGCGCAAGCGCGGTTGCGTCAGAAAGCCGCCGTTGTAAACGAAAAGCCGCCGGCGCTTGTTTGCGTCGGCGGCGTGAATGCTCTGATTTTGCCACATCAGTTAAGTGGTTTGCCTGTCAGATTGTTGACCGCATTTGCGCTTGTCAGTGTGCCTGTCAGGGCAGACAGAACCTTGTTCCACTGAACAAATGGCGCTTCTGTTACATAGACGGTATCGCCGTCACGGATCACAAAATCCCGCGCCATGAAAATGCCGTTCGGCTCGGTCAGGTCCAGCACATATGCAATGCGTTGCGGGCCTTTTATGTCATCCCGGCCCAAGACCGTTTTGGCAATATCCTCAGGCTCGTTGCGCATGATAAAGACACCGGTGGGGTCGGCCGTATTCGTGCTGAGGCCGCCAACCTGGGCGATGGCTTCGAGCGCCGACAGGGTCTGGGTTCTGAAAGGGATACGATTTTGAGAGCCGGTGGCACCCATGGCGGTAAAGGTGCGTGTGTCTTCCTGAACAAGGATCCTGTCGCCGCCACGCAGGGCAATATCCAGCTCTGGGTTGCTGAACAGATCCTGAAACCAGATTTTTCCGCGCAGCTTTCCGCGAATAACGGTGATCTGTGCAACTTTCGGCTCAATCACAACCCCGCCAGCCTTGGCCAGCATGGTTGCCAGTGTGCTTGTCGGGCGTTCAATCGGATATACCCCCTGACCACCAACCCCGCCAATGATGGAAACCGTTGCCCCGTCACCCGCCAGACGCCGGACAAGAACCTGCGGGTCCGGGGTTTGCGCATCCAGTTTTTCCGTGATGATACGGCGCAGGGAATCCGGCGTATTGCCTGCCGCCCGGATCCGCCCCGCATAGGGAATGAAAATCATCCCGCCACTGTCCACCTGCACATCACTTAGCGCTGCCGGGGCACCGCCGGTTGTCAGAATTCCGTTGTCGACGTTTTCCCAGATCGAGATTGCCAGCGTGTCACCGGGCCGAATTGTGTCAGAGCCAAGTTTGCCGGCATTTTTGAAGGCCTTGGAAAACCCCAATGCGGGAACAACCGAGGTCGCACGCGTAACATGATCATTTACAGTGACGATAAAAGCATCACCCTCTTTTTGCACGGAACCGGCAAAGATTTCTTTCTTTGTCGGACCGGACCGAGGGAGGCCACAGGCCGAAACAGTCGCAACAAGTGCAACCAGAGCCACAGCTTTGGCCAAGCGTAAAGTAAGGATTTCCACTGCCGGGGGCTCCCTGTAATTGGATCACAGCCTCTATTTTTCTTGTAAGCTAACGAAAAGGCAGGGAAGAATCCAGTGAGGGAGGCCGTGTTTTCATCTGACAATGCGTAACTGTTGCCTTGGTGCCGCGTTTCCGCTTGTGAGAGAATCATATGGGTCCAAGGGGGCGAGCAGCAAATCGGCGGTCTGGCGCAGCAACTGGCGCCGGCCGCGCGCAGAATAAAAACCTCCGGGAATCTGAGATGTTTCCAAAAGATACTGCCGGTATTGACGGTATTTCCGGGTATCCGGGTGGTTGGGCCGGGAAAAGAACTCCGATAAAGGTTGCGTAGAAACGAACTCGGGCTTTGCATATACCGCGTCACCGAAAACCCTGATTGGCAAACCCCGCCAAAGAACCTGTTGTGCGGCGGTTGAGTTGATGGTGACAGCACTGCGGGCATAATCCAGCAGATGCGCCAGCTTGCCGCCGTTTACATAATGCACGCGGGATTCGATCCCGTGTTTGCGGGCTGTCTCACGAATTTTCCGGCGCAGGGGAAGCCGCCCGGTTTCCAGCGGGTGCGCCTTGAATACCAGATGGTGGTGCGATGGGGCGCCGTCGGCAAACCCTTCGATGGCCAGATCCAGAAACTGCAGCATGGTCGTGAAGGGGCTGTGGAACTGAAAATTTGAATCATGCTCCAGTTGCAGCAATACAAGGTGAAAAGGGTGCCCGCTGTTTGTGATCCGCCTGGTTGACAAGGCGCGTTCAAAACGCAGATACGGCATGAGCAGAAGGCGGCGCAGATAGAGACGAAATTCGGAAGCAACACTGACGCCGCGATGCGGGCGAAAGCTGCGATAGCGTTTGTTCCGGAACATTAACAACCAATGGTAAACCGCGCCGTAAAACACGTGATGGCGCATGTCACCCCAATGTGCAGGGGCCTCGGTCTTGATGTGCTCACGCTTTGTCAGCGCCTTTTGCATGCTTGAAACGGACATTTTCATCAGTCGCGAATGGCCGTTACTGCCGTCACGTTCATAAGTGACCCAATATGGGCGCAGGTAGCCTTCCTCAAACACATGTATAGTCACCCCCGCGGCGCGCGCGCGCGCGATTGCCTGCGCGTGGATCGGACGGGTGTCTCCATAAAGCACAATGTCCGTTATGCCGTGTTGCAAGATCAGCGCATCGAACCGCGCTGACCATTCACAGGGTGGGCCGGTAAAGGCAATGTAACTGCCTTTGTCGCGCCAAAATGCCTGATCGCCGGCGTTGAATCCCACGCGCCAGACCTGCGCCCCGGCCTGACGCAGCATTCTTCCCAACTGGTGAAAGAACGGGCCGTGCGGCCCCTGGAGGAAGAGGAAATTTCTGCCTTTGCCGGTGATCATGGTTGGTACCCGGTATTTCGCATCGTTCTGACAGGGAATCACATTTTACTGGTCATGTCACGTTTTCCGGCACTGCCGGCCTGCGTGATACAGCGATAAACTGTCAGCAGGTACAAAAATATGACAATTTCCATGAAATTTGCGTAAACAGCAATGGGGACCGCAGTGACAAAGTTGAACGGGGAATGAATGCTCGCCACTTGCGCGCACGCGCGCCAGGCCCTAAGTCAGGCAATTGAAAAGGGGACGTCATGTTTACAGGTATCATCACGGATATTGGCGAGGTTCTGGAGGTGGAACAACGTGGTGACATGCATGCCCGGATTGGCTCATCCTATGATCCGGCCGGCATAGACATCGGCGCATCCATTGCATGTGACGGGGTCTGCCTGACAGTCGTTGCCCTTGGCAAGGACAGTTCTGCCAACCTGCAAGACTGGTTTGAGGTGGCCATATCGGCGGAAACCATCGATAAAACCAATATCGATGTTAAACGATGGTCCGCGGGAAAGCGGCTCAATCTGGAACGGGCGCTGAAAGTGGGGGATGAGTTGGGCGGTCATATCGTCTCTGGCCATGTGGATGGAGTGGCCGAGGTGATTGAGCTGACAGAAGAGGGCGACAGCAGCCGTGTGCGTTTCCGTGTGCCCGTGGAATTGGCCCGTTTCATTGCGCCGAAAGGCTCAGTCGCGCTGAACGGCACATCGCTGACGGTAAATGAGGTGGACGGAGACGTGTTCGGTGTCAACCTGATTTCACACACAAAGGACGTAACCACCTGGGATGAGGTGGCGATTGGTGATCCCGTCAACCTGGAGATTGACACGCTTGCCCGGTATGTGGCTCGGTTGCAGGAATGGCAATCATGAACGGAATGGGCCACAATAACGGACCAACAATGGAAAGCGGGCGGGCCTGGCGCAAGCATGTCTGGACAAAGGCGCGCGCCGATCTGTTACCACGCCTGCCGATCGAAATTCTCCGAACCCGTGTGGCGCGGGCCAGGGAACTGGGGCTGGACTACAAGACCTACGCCAGTGTCCGGGCCAGTACCGGGCGCGATGTGGTTGGGTTTCTGTTCTCGACAAATGCGCTGCGCGTACTCAAGACATTGTCTGTTCCGCCCTCCCATGCGGCAAAACTGGCGGCGATGCAGAACTGTTCGCGAATTGCCGTCGTTCAGCCGCCGTTGTCTGCCGAGGCCATTGCCCGCGCCAACGCACGGTTGATCGACGGGGCCACGGCAGCCCCCCTGTTTACGGCAAACTGGCCGGAAACACGCGGCGCTATCCGGCAGGCCGTGCAACTGACAAAATCACCGGCTGACGCTGTATTGCTCATCGGTGATACCGCAGTCGAACGCGAATGGTCTCACGCCGGGCGGCTGGCAGGATACCTGGAAGCTGAACAGTTTTTTGGAAAGGTCGCAGTGAATGAGCTTTGACAAACCGGGGCAGGATGAAGAAAACTGGCACGATGCCATTTCACCCATCGAAGAGATCATTGAAGATGCACGCAACGGGCGCATGTTCATCCTTGTTGACCACGAAGATCGCGAGAACGAGGGGGATTTGGTGATTCCATCGCAGATGGCAACACCAGAGGCCATAAATTTCATGGCCGTACACGGGCGGGGGCTGATCTGCCTTACCCTTACGGGTGAGCGTATCGATGCGCTGGGCTTGCCGCAGATGGCTTCGGGCAATTCTTCCCGGTACGATACACCCTTTACCGTTTCCATAGAGGCGCGCGAAGGCGTGACCACGGGAATTTCCGCGCATGACCGGGCCCGAACCGTGGCCGTGGCCATTGATCCGTCCAAGACGTCGGCCGATATTGCGACGCCCGGCCATGTTTTTCCCCTGCGCGCACGCGAAGGCGGGGTTCTGGTGCGGGCAGGCCACACCGAGGCCGCCGTCGACGTCAGCCGCTTGGCAGGATTGAATCCGTCAGGCGTGATTTGTGAAATCATGAATGAGGACGGCACCATGGCGCGGTTGCCTGATCTGGTTGCGTTCTCGCAAAGGCACAACCTGAAAATCGGCACCATATCTGATCTGATCGCCTATCGTCGCCGCCATGATAATCTGGTCAAGGAAACCGCGGTAAAACCCGTTACCAGCGAATTTGGCGGCGACTGGATGATGCGGATCTTCACGGATGAAACACAAGGGGCCGAGCACATCGTCCTGACCAAGGGCGACATAACAACCGAAGAGCCGGTACTGGTGCGCATGCATGCGCTGAACCCGCTCGAGGATGTTCTGGGGTTGGGGCCCAGCCCGGCGTGTGAACTGCCCGCCGCGATGAAACTGATCGCCGATGAGGGCCGGGGCGTGGTTGTATTGCTTCGCGATACCGAAATGAAACTGGACCCGGAGGGTGGCGCTTCCCCCAAGACCCTGCGCCAATATGGTCTTGGCGCGCAGATACTGGCCGCCTTGGGTGTGCAGAAGCTGATACTGGCAACCAATTCACCACTGCCCAAGGTCGTCGGGCTTGAGGCTTATGGCCTCTCGATCGAAGATACACGCCCGATCCCGCGTGTTTTCCCACAGGAGGGACGGTGATGGCAGCACATGAAGAGCATTATACCCCACCAGTCCCGGATTTTGAAAAACCGGTAAAACTGCTGATTGTCGTGGCGCCCTATTACAAGGACATTGCCGATGGCCTGGTCGCCGGAGCAAAGGATATGCTGCAAAAGCACGGTGTGACATGGGATCTGATCGAAGTTCCCGGTGCCCTGGAAATTCCGACGGCGATCCGTATCGCGCATCGAGACAGTAATTTTGACGGCTATGTCGCCCTCGGGTGTGTCATTCGCGGCGAGACCACCCATTACGAAACGGTTTGCAACGACAGCTCGCGCGGGTTGATGTTGCTCGGGCTTCAGGGGGTTTGTGTTGGAAATGGCATTCTGACGGTCGAGAATTACAAACAGGCCGAAGCACGCTCGAACCCCGAAGATCAGAATAAAGGTGGCGGGGCGGCGGCTGCGGCCTTGCATCTGGTCGCACTATCACGCAAATGGGGCCACACAAGCCCGGGCGTTGGTTTCAAACCTGCATCCGAAAACTTTCAGATTGCCGGACAAGCCAAGGACGGACCAGAAACCGCATGACCAGCGCCCCGCTCAGCAAGAAACGTCAGATGAAATCGGCGGCCCGCCTTTATGCGGTGCAGGCGTTGTTTCAGATGGAACAGTCCGGCCAGACAGTCGACAAGGTTCAGGTGGAATTCGAGGATCACCGCTTTGGTGCCGTTCTTGAGGATGGAACGGAAATGGCGGAAGGTAATCTGACGCTGTTTCGCAGCCTCCTGGAAATGGCGGTGAACGAACAGGCAAGAATTGACCAGCTGACGGACCGGGCCCTGGTTGTCAAATGGCCGATCGCGCGCATTGATCCGACATTGCGCGCCCTTTTCCGGGCTGCGGGTGCGGAATTGCTTTTGGATGAAACGCCGCCACGTGTGGTGATCAGCGAGTTTGTGGATGTTGCAAAGGCATTTTTCCCCGAGGGGAAAGAAGCAAAATTTGTGAATGCGGTGCTTGACCACATGGCGCGTGAACAAAACCCCGGCGCATTCTGATTTTTGTCCTCTTGCCGGGCAGGATGCGACGTCTTGGGGCTTGGAAATGATCCGGAATTGATTATTCTACAAGGGCGCGTACCAAAGAATACGGAGATGGGAAATGCCCAGACTTGTTCGTCTTTATATTCGTCATGCCCTGATTGGTTTTGGCCTGTCCGCAGTCTTTGTAGCGGCGCTGCTATATTTCAACATCGCCAATTTGTGGCATTTGGTCAGCACATCGGATGTTGGTCTGTTGGCCGTATTCATTCTGTTTTACTGCAATGGTGTCGTTTTTGCCGGTGTGCAAGTGGCGATCAAGATCATGAGTATGGCTGAAAAGGAAGAAAAACCGGGCGGCGGTCGCCGTTTGCCCGAACCCGTCGCAGAATTCGCGCCGATTCCTGTCAAGGCAGGCGCGGCGCACAAGTAGGGTTTCTTTTGTAGGGTGAAAGGTGGCGGGCCCGCCTGAACCGTTCAGGTGTTTCATTCCCGAGGACCTGTATGTACAGGTGGGCGCCAGGTAATCGGACCACGATCCGAACAGAGCCAGCTCCCTCGGAATTGCTTAAGGCCACTGGAATTTAACCTGATAACGAGAAGGGCAGAACCCGCCATCGCTCAATGTATTGATTATACTGCCCTACGACAAGGGGCGGGGGCTCTTTTATCTCGGCCCGAAAACACCTGAAAGTCGCCGTTATATGGCAACTTGACTGGAATCGCGCAGTTTCATCAGGTGGCCATCCCAGCCTTTATCCAGTGAAAGAACAAGATCAAGGGCTGCTCCGTCTTCGGGCAGACCGATATGCTCCAGCAAAAGACGTGTCCCGCCTGTCACGTCTTCCAGGGTCCATTTTACGGTGCTGACCGCCTCGCCCATCGGCGCGATCGTGAATGTGTACTCCAGATAATCGCAAGGCTTTGCGGCAATGACCTTCCCCCAGATCAGCCGTTTGCCGCTCTCGACGCCGAACATGGCATAATCTTCGCCTTCGACCAGTGTCTTTTCCGGCTTGTGAAACCAGGCCGCCAGTTTTTCAGGATCGGTCAGAAACGCCCAGACTTCTTCCTTGCCGGCTTTCAGGTAAATGGATTTCCGGATGCTGTTGTCGGTCATGGTTTATCCTTTTCAATTAAAGACTTGAGTGATTCAAGGCGGTCGTCCCAAAAGCTTTCAAAATAACTCAGCCAGTCCAGTACCGGGGCAAAGCCTTCCGGCGCAAGAGTGCTGATGCGTTCCCGACCCCGCGCGCGAATTGTGATCAGGCCACCGTCTGAAAGAACGGTCAGGTGTTTTTTTACTGCGGCCCGGGTCATGTCAAAATGGTCGGTCAATTGGGCAATGGTCATCTCCTGGCGGCTCAGAAGCTCCAGTATCTTGCGCCGCGTCGGGTCGGAAAGTGCCCGAAACGGGCTATTCTGTTTATGCGGGAGCAGTTGCATCTTGTTCCTTAATAATACCTATTAGTATCATAAGTAATGCGATACCAATAGGTATTATGTCAAGCCTTGCTTTTTGTTCCCGAATTGTTCACGATTGCACCATGTTCCGGGAAAGCGAAAAACAACTGACGGCCGGCCAGAAACTGGCGCGTGGTGTTTGCCGGCACCTGAATCACCTCAACTTTGCCTCGCTTACGGAATTTGTTCCGACACGCGGATTACGGGCCGATGTAATGGCGATAGGGCCAAAAGGGGAATTCTGGATCATCGAGTGCAAATCCGGGCGCGCCGATTTCAACTCCGATCATAAATGGCAAGGCTATCTTGAATGGTGTGATCGGTTCTTCTGGGCCGTGGACACTGATTTTCCTCTGGAACTCCTTCCTGCGGAAACAGGGCTGTTTCTGGCCGATTCCCATGATGCCGAGATCATTCGCACGGGGAAGGAAATGCCTTTGGCCGCTACAAGGCGAAAATCCCTGAGTCTTAAATTTGCCCGAACCGCCGCAAATAAGTTACAAGGCATTCTTGATCCGGGCGTTACGGCTTTGCGCGTGCTTTAGCAGCTTCGGCAGAGAGGCGTATTTCTTCGGCAATTTCCAGCGCTTCCTCCGGGTCGAAATCCAGAGGAATTTCGATATCATCAGCCTGAATGAACAACCGGACCATCCCTTCTGATGTGGGGCCGATCTGAAGATTGGCCGCCAGATCGCTTTCGCTGTTGATCCCCATTTCGCTCTCCTTTGCTTGTGCGCCCTGCGATAGGCCTAATTCCCGTATTTTTCAAGCACAGCCTCTTGCAATGCCTGGCCGTGGGCGCTAAATCCGCCCCTAGTGCCGGCGTAGCTCAGTTGGTTAGAGCGCCTGATTGTGGATCAGGAGGTCCCCCGTTCGAGCCGGGGCGCTGGTACCATATCCTGCTTAAGTGAATGGATGATGCGCAGTGTGCCCTGAAATTGTGGGGAATTTGATTGCGTGTCTCGCTTTCCCGGAGTATCAGGCCCGCTTGCAGCTCTGTTGAGGCAGGGCTTCCATCATTTGAAAGACACCTCGTGACACAGACCCCCCTTATTCTCGCTCCGCTGGCTTCTGCGCTGGAAAAACGCGGTTATACAAAACTGACCCCTGTTCAGAATGCGGTTTCCGAGCCGCATCTGGCGGCGCGAGACATTCTTGTTTCGGCGCAGACCGGCTCGGGGAAAACGGTGGCCTTTGGCCTGGCTCTGGCACCGACACTGTTAAATGAAACGGACAGGTTTGGTCCGGCTGCGGAACCGCTTGCGCTGGTTATCGCTCCGACGCGTGAACTGGCGATGCAGGTAAAGCGAGAGCTGGAATGGCTTTATGCCCAGACCGGCGCGCGCATAACATCCTGCGTCGGCGGGATGGATATGCGAAGCGAGCGGCGCGCCCTGGAGCGCGGAGCGCATATTGTTGTCGGAACACCAGGGCGTTTGCGTGACCATTTGCAGCGCGGCGCGTTGGACATGTCCTTTGTACGGGCCGTCGTTCTGGACGAAGCGGACGAAATGCTGGATCTGGGCTTTCGCGAGGATCTGGAATTCATCCTGCAGGCTGCCCCGGAAAACCGTCGCACGCTGATGTTTTCTGCAACGGTCCCGCGGGCGATTGCCAATCTGGCAAAGCGTTATCAGAAAAATGCAGAGCGCATTTCAACAGTAGCCGAGCGCGAACAACATGTTGACATCGAATACCGTGCTCTTGCCTGCGCAGCAAGTGATCGTGAGAATGCGATCATTAACGTGCTGCGCTATTACGATGCCCGGAACGCATTGGTTTTTTGCGCAACCCGCGCCACGGTCAATCACCTCACGGCCCGTTTCAACAACCGCGGGTTCTCGGTTGTGGCCCTGTCGGGAGAACTGAGCCAGAACGAGCGGACCCATGCCTTGCAGGCCATGCGCGATGGGCGTGCCCGCGTATGCATTGCCACCGATGTTGCTGCACGGGGTATTGATTTGCCGGGGCTGGAACTGGTTGTACATGCAGATTTGCCGCAAAACAAAGAGGCATTGCTGCATCGTTCGGGGCGCACAGGCCGGGCCGGCCGAAAAGGGGTCAGCGCGCTGATTGTACCGGCAAATATGCGAAAGAAAGCCGAGCGCCTGCTTTCAGCCGCCCGGGTGGCGGCAAAATGGGGCACACCGCCAAATGCGGCGGATGTATTGCGGCGGGACAATGAGCGCATGCTTGCCATTCTGGCAGAGCCGATAGTGCTGGAAGACGATGATCAGGCCATTGCAAAAGAGCTGCTGGAGGCCGTCGAACCGGCGCAACTGGCGGCGGCCTATCTGAAACTCTATCGTGGTCGTCAGTCTGCCCCGGAAGAGTTGATGCCAGTGCGTGCCGACACCCCGCAGCGACGCGCGCCAAGAGACGAATTCAAGAACAGTACCTGGGCGCGGTTGAACATTGGCCGCAACCAAAAGGCCGAACCGCGCTGGCTGCTGCCGCTCTTGTGTCGCGCAGGGCAGATCACCAAGGCTGATATTGGTGCGATCCGGCTGCAGGCGGACGAAAGCTTTGTCCAGTTGAATGCGGATGCGGCTGATGCCTTTTTCAACTCGATTGGCGCCAAAGGGGAACTGGAGCAGGGCATTCGGATTGTGCGCCTTGATCATGCTCCGGATTTAACCGCACCAGGAAACACCGGGCGGCCGCGCCGGCCCAAACGCGCTTTCCACGAAGGCAAATCGCGCCGGTTTGACAAGGCGCAAAAGCAACGCGAGAACGATACCCCGGCCACACCACAGCCACGCGCTGCGAAAGAGCCCCGCAAGGCGGATTTGGAAAAGACCAAAGCACGCAAGATGCCGCAAGAGAACCAAAAGACGAAATCCGATGCCCGGCGGGAAGCGCCAAAGCCAGATTGGAAGCCCAGGTTTGAAGGCTCCGGGGATGCTACGCCGCGGCGTAAGACAAAGCCGGGTGCGGCTGATCCCTCTGCTTCGCTGGGAAACCGCGCCGGCAAGAAACCGAGGCACAAGAAATCCGGCCTGGGAAAATATGCCAGGAAGAAAGGGAAGAAGGGCGGTAAATCTTAGG
>Ga0256841_1001721_pt1 | contig 18205 bp, 15 predicted proteins | sample 356308metaG_FD_185971 | JGI IMG/M metagenome (GOLD analysis project Ga0256841, IMG submission 185971) | Hydrothermal vent microbial communities from Mid Atlantic Ridge, Atlantic Ocean - 356-308 | ecosystem: Environmental > Aquatic > Marine > Hydrothermal vents | place: Atlantic Ocean: Mid... | reverse complement strand
GTAAGAACTATCACCTGATCGATGATCTCACCCTGTTCATTAAGAAGGGGGCCGTAATAGTGCCTGCCTCCCGGATCGCCGCTTAAATTATGCTTCGGGAAAAACGGATCAACGACCCTTGTTGCCATTGAGCCGCTCACTCTAATCAGGGAAACGCTCCCACCGACTGAAGGGGTTAGAGGAGCAATGATGGTGTCTTCTCTATTTCCAACGTTCATATAAAAAAACCCCTCTCGGGGTTTGCTTTTATCTTCTTTTTCTTTTTTGCTTCTTCACGGTCGCCTCGGCCAAAGCCGGCTTGGCCGGAGGTTCAGAGTTCTTGTTGATAAATGTTTGTTGAATGATGGTCAGAATATTGAACATGGTATAGTACAAGTTCAATCCCGATGGAAAACGGTTAAATAGAACCAGCATAAACAGCGGCATTAAATAGACCATGGCCTTTTGTTTGGGGTCCTGCATGGTCATCTTCGATTGAAAGATCATAGTGATGGCCATAAGAATCGGCAAAAGATTGAATTCATTACCGTACATAGGCAGACTAAAAGGCAGGGTGAACAAGGTGTCTGCCCTGGAAAGGTCTGTAATCCACCCCGGAATAAAAACGGCCCCCCGTAATTGAATCGTAGATCTGAAAACGATGAACAAGGCAATTAAAAGCGGCATTTGGATCAACGAAGGCAAACAGCCCCCCATGGGGTTCACTCCGTGTTCTTTATAGAGCTTCATGGTTTCTTTGTTCAACCGCTGGGGATCCCCTTTGTATTTCTCCTTCAGCTCAGCCATCAGAGGGTTGATTTTTTGCATTTCTCTCATGGATACGTAGCTTTTTTTGGTTAACGGAAAGACAACAATCTTTACCAGGATTGAAAAAAGAATGATCACAATACCATAATTAGGAATGATCTTATATAAAAATTCCAGAATGGGTATGATCGGAATACTCATAAAACGAAACATCCGCTCGTACCAACCGTTATTCATAATCAATTCATCCTGGTGATTATGATAAGCCTTCAAGATTTTATGGTCGAGCGGCCCTAAATAAACGCGCAGCGTATCGCCGGTAGCAGGATTCGTAAAGCGAATATTGTAATCAAGATCATACATCCTGGCTACATACCCTTCTCTCTTTTCACCCCGACCTGAAATAAAAACACCGTCTGATACATCGGCATTGATATTTGAAATACTTGCTAAAAAATATTTTGTACGAACCGCGATCCAGTCCGCTCTACCGGAGAGCGTTTCCGGCTCTTTATTCCCCTCCTTTGAAACGGAATAGTTTTCCAGCTCATCTCCCATATAGACATAAGCCTGATTATAATTATAATCATCCGCGACATATGACTCGGTTGAGGGCAATCCGTTTTTCCAGCCGAACTGATATTTATTGTTTAAGAGAATTTTTGTCGGATTCTTAAAATCGACAACCACATCAAAATGATAATGGTCTCCGAAAAAAATAAAGGTTTTTTCCAAGCGGCTCCCATTGATATCAACATAATAACGAATTTTATACGATTCATTTTCTTTGAGATACACATGCCTTTTGCTTGCTTCGGTATGAAATAGAATCCGATCCGTATTGACATAGTCTCCCTCCGTATCCTGGAAGGAAAGGTGTAGATTATTTTTTATCTGCGGGTCGATCATACTGACCAGAGTTGTATCGTATTTGGAATATTTTTTTAAAATATATTTCTTAAGCGAACCTCCACCACGATTGGAAATTTCAACCAGAATCTCATCGTTTTCGATGGTGATCAGGTTCTCTGTGCTGTCGCCCCGGATCGTTTCTAAGAGATTGGTTTGGGCCGGATTTTTTTGCTTGGCCCGGGCTTCGCCGGAAACCGCCTGGGCTTCCTTTGTAATAACCGCCTTTTTTGCCGCTACTTGCGGCTCCGGTTCCTTTTTAACTTTTTTATTCTCAATCCGAACAGAATCCGCCCTGTTTTCGGTAGGTTTAACAGCCGGTTTCTTGCCTCCAATGAGCTCCTGGTAATAGGGAAGCGTTAAGATAATGACCGATATCAGAACCAGGGCGATAATTGATTTTTTATCCATAGAAATTTATTCCTTGAAAATTATTTGACCGGGTCATAACCGCCCGGATGAAAAGGATGACATTTACTAATCCGTACGATCGAGTAAAATCCCCCCTTAATTATCCCATGCTTAGAAATGGACTGATACGAATATTCGGAACATGTGGGATAAAAACGACAAGTTGGCGGACGCAAAGGAGAAATATTTTGTTGATAAAACCTAATTAAAAAAAGAAAGATTTTTTTCATTGTTGACTATTTTCAGAAACTCCTTTTCGAGATCACTATACGTAAAGGGTAAGGAATTGTTATATAAGAAAACGATTCGATTGTACCTTACAACTTTTTGCAGATGATCGAGAATTAAGTTTCTGGTAATCCGTTTAATATAATTTCTGCGTACCGCCTTACCACATTTTTTTTGAACCAGAATGGCCACCCGGGTATGCACATCTTTTCCATTCTGAAAAAAAATAATGAGTCCGAATTTAAAATAAAATTTCTTGCCCCCTTCGAAGACGGCACTGATTTCATCTTTTCGTTTTAAGGATTTTAAGTTATGCCTTTTTGCTATATTCATCGCTGACCGTTAATTTCTTACGGCCTTTTGCTCTACGACGAGCAAGGACAGCTCTTCCATTTTTAGAGCTCATTCTTTCTCGAAAACCATGTTTGTTTTTACGCTTTCGATTACTTGGTTGAAAAGTACGTTTCATCTATCCTCCGATCTTCCTTTATATTTATTTTTAAAAACTTTAATTTATTTACATTTTTAACGAAAAGGCAAATTTTTAAGATTTTTTAAAATTTTTCCTGCATTTTTTGAAATGGATTACAGGTAACTCTTCGTTAGGAAGAGTTATAAGACCTTAAATAACTCAAGGTTCAGATTTCATGAGAAAAAGGCGTCTCTAACTCTTAACGAACGAACCCTCATGAGTTTGAATATAAACCCGGCCACGCAGGATTTAATCTATTTATCTCTATACAAAACGAGCTCTATTTTATTTATCCATAAAAACGAATTGTGGATAACAGATGATGAATTATGCTTTATTTGTTGTTTTTTAATAAATTATGTCTTGTTGATAAGGTTTTAAAAATTGTGGATAATTTTTCTGTTTTCAACATTTAAACAAGAAAATCAAAAAATTATACAGTTAAAGTGTTCTTTTCCACTTTTCTTTTTCTACTTTTCCACAAGGAATGCAACTCCGTCATAAGTTACCAAATATAGATATGAACATACTTATCCACATATCAACACTCTCTACTACACTGATTATATTTATTTTTAAATATTAATAATCATAATAATCGCATGGAATTAAAACTCAGAAACCTTGAAAAATATTTATATATTTGTTAAATTTTTTGTTTAAAATACCTTACTGGAGGGAAAATGAATTTTACTGTCACACGTAATGACTTTTATAAAACTTTACAGAAAGTCATTAATGTCATTCCAACTAAAACGACATCCGAAATATTGTATAATGTTCTTCTGCTGGCAGAAGGAAACCAATTAAAAATCATAGCTACGGATTTGGAAATTACCCAGATTGCCTGGACCTCTTGTCAAATTAACAAGGAAGGTTCGGTTATTGTTCCGGGAAAATTGTTATTGGATATTATTCGTGAAATGCCGGAAATCGATTTAACCTTCGAAGTGGATTCGAATTTTAAAATTCTTATCCAGTCTTCTCTCGGTGAATATAAAATTTCCGGACAGGGCAAAACGGAGTATCCGAGTGTTCCTTTGGTAGAATCCGATGATAAACTCTCTTTAAAAAATTCCGTTTTAAAACGAATGATCGAGAAAACTATTTTTGCTTGTTCTACAGATAATTTACGTCCTGCACTTACCGGTGTCTATTGTCAGATACTGGATGAGGAATACCGGATGGTGGCCACCGATGGTCATCGGTTGGTGAGAATGATTACGACAGATTACAGTAATCCAGGTTTTACTACCGATATCATCGTACCGACCAAGGCCTTGACCTTTGTAGCCCGAAATCTGCCGGAAGAGGGAGTACAAAAAATCGTGCTCAGCGAGAATCACATTCTGTTTGAATTACCGGGAACGAAAATCTACTCCCGTTTAATAAAAGAACCCTATCCGGATTACGAGCGGGTTATTCCCGCGGATTATAACAAAGAGATGATTATCGATAAGACGCAGTTTGTATCATCTGTAAAACGAGTTTCTCTGTTTTCAAACCCCATGACTTATCAGGTGCGCTTACATTTGGAATCAACCCAACTTAGTATTCATGCTCAGGATATTGATTTTGGCGGTGAAGCGAATGAGTCCATACCCTGCCAATATAACAGCGAAGCTCTGGATATCGCGTACAACGCAAATTATTTGGCGGATATTTTGCGCCATATCGATTCCGAGAAGATAAGGCTTATGGTAGAGGATTCCGATGGTCCGGGTATTATCTTTCCAACGGAACAGGAGGAGAAAGAAGATATATTGATGTTGATTATGCCGGTAAGGCTTAATAATTAAGGAATGCTTGTAAAAACGTTAAAGCTGCAGAATTTTCGTAATATTGCAAAGGCAGTGATTGAATTTGATGAGAAAATAAATATCATCACCGGTAAAAACGGGCAGGGTAAAACATCGGTTTTGGAATCCTTGTATTATCTGGCCCTGACCAAAAGTTTCAGAGAGAAAGCGGATAAAGTAGTCCTTCAGCACAACAAAGAATTTTTCAATATCGAAGGAACCTTTTTATCGGACCGGAAAGAGGAGTTAACCCTTAGGCTTTATTTCTCAGATATAGAAGGGAAACATCTTTTTTTTAATAAAAAAAAAGTAAATCGTTTCTCCGAGATGATCGGCCGGTTACCGGTTATTTTACTCTCTCTCGAAGATTTATCTTTAACCTATGGTGTTCCTCAATATCGCCGCCGATTTTTGGATATTCTTCTTTCTCAGGTGAATCCCCTCTACTTGCAGGCCTTGCAATATTATAAGAGAAATATAATGCAACGGAATCAAATATTAAGCCTGATTTCGGAAGGGACGGAAAAAATCGATGCCCTCTTTCCATGGGATGTACAATTGATTCAATATGGTTCTGAAATAATCTTTAACCGTTTGCAATTTGTACGATTCATGAATGATCATCTCCAAGATAATTATCGGCAAATTTCGGAAGAGGATGAGAAGATAGAGGTTAGGTATAAAACCTTTTTAAAAAATGCGGATGATCAAATCACCATAGATTCGATTCAGGAACAATATGAATCCAAGTTAAGTGCAACATACAGGGATGATATTAAAAGACAAAACACATTAATCGGTCCTCATCGGGATGATTTGCTTTTTTTTAAGGATGGCTTTCTGCTCAAATCGTATGGCTCTCAGGGAGAAAACAAAACCTTTTTGATTGCCTTGAAATTTGTAGAAAGCGCCTATTTAAAGAAAAAGAACAATGAAATTCCTATCTTCTTGCTGGACGATATTTTCGGAGAATTGGATACCGAGCGCATCCGACATTTATTAAGCTATTTAATTCGGGAAGGGCAAACTTTTGTGACCACAACGCTCAAGGAAAAGTTTAATACCTTACATTTGAAGGAAGAGAATTTTATAAAAATCAAGAACGGTCGGATGGTTCATTGAAGAAAGATTTTAAACCGATTCAGGATACTTTAGAAAATTTTCTTCAAAAGTATCATTTAAAAGAAAACTATCAGAGTCACTATCTATACGAGCACTGGTCCGATATTTTAAGCAAACAGGTATCAAAAATATCGGAACCGGTTCACCTGGAGAACAAAGTATTAACCATAAAAGTGAAATCAAATACATGGAGTAAAGAACTTTTTAAATGGGAAAAAAGTATTATCGAAAAAATTCAAAAATACTCAAACGGAAAAATCCGAATCGAAAAAATCAAAATAATTTAAGTCGTTAAAAAATAGGTACTCATATGCCCGATAAAAAATATACAGCCCGTAATATTCAGGTCCTCAAAGGGTTAGAAGCGGTCCGTAAAAGGCCGGCTATGTACATTGGTGATGTTTCAACGAAAGGCTTGCATCACCTCGTTTATGAAATTGTGGACAACAGTATTGATGAAGCAATGGCCGGGTATGCCAGTGAAATAGAGGTAATCATCCATACCGATGAAAGCATCACCGTTCAGGATGACGGTCGCGGCATACCGGTTGACCAGCATCCCATAGAAAAAAAACCGGCCGTAGAAGTTATCATGACGGTTCTTCATGCCGGGGGAAAATTCGATAAAAGCACCTATAAAGTATCTGGTGGCTTACATGGAGTCGGTGCTTCCGTGGTGAATGCCTTATCTGAAAAATGTACGGTAGAAATATCCCGTAATGGCAAAATATATCAACAATCCTATGCATACGGCAAACCGGTTAGCAAGCTTAAAGAAGTGGGGACGACCCAAAAGACAGGCACCCGTATTCAGTTTTTGGCCGACCATTCAGTCTTTAAAAAGGTTGAATACAAGTTTGAAATATTAGCCACCCGTTTAAGAGAATTATCCTTTCTGAATAAAAATTTGAAAATCACACTTCATGACGAACGCAGCGGCAAGGAAGAAGTGTATCAATCGGCAGGCGGTCTGAGCGAATTTGTGCAATTTTTAGATACCACCCGCAGTTCCATTCACAAGGAGCCCATTTATATTGCCGGCGAAAAAGAGGGAATCCCGATTGAAATTGCCATGGAATATAATACGGCTTATACGGAAAACATTCTTACCTATTGCAATAATGTTAACACGATTGAAGGAGGTACCCATCTTTCCGGGTTTAAATCGGCCCTGACCAGAACGCTCAATTATTATGCCCAAAAATATAATCTGGTCAAGAATAACGATAAGCTCTCTTTAACCGGTGAAGATGTTCGGGAAGGCCTTACCGCAGTGATATCCGTGCGGGTTACCGAGCCTCAATTTGAAGGACAGACCAAGACCAAGTTGGGAAATTCGGAAGTTCGGGGAGCCGTAGAGTCGCTTTTGAATGAAAAGCTGTTTGAATTTCTTGAAGAGAATCCTTCCGTTGCCAAGACGATCATCGATAAATGTTCCAGTGCAGCCCGGGCCAGAGAAGCTGCCCGCCATGCTCGTGAACTCACGCGAAGAAAAACGGCCCTGGAAAGTAATTCTTTGCCCGGGAAACTGGCCGATTGTGCCTCCAACGATCCTCTGGAATGCGAGCTCTATCTGGTAGAGGGTGACTCTGCCGGGGGCTCTGCCAAACAAGGAAGAGATCGACGCTTTCAGGCGATTTTACCGCTTAAAGGTAAAATTCTCAATGTGGAAAAAGCCAGATTAGACAAGATTTTATCCAACGAAGAAATCCGTACCATTATTACGGCTATCGGTACCGGTATAGGGGATGAGGATTTTGATCTGGAAAAACTCCGCTACAATAAAATCATTATCATGACCGATGCCGATGTGGATGGCTCTCATATTCGTACTCTGCTTCTTACCTTTTTCTACCGCTATATGCAGCAGTTGGTTCAGCAGGGTAATATATACATCGCCCAGCCCCCCTTGTATAAAATAAAGAACGGTAAACAGGAAGTGTATGCGTATGATGAGGAACATAAAGAAAAGTTGATTGAGGGATTGAGTGTCGGTGAGAAGAAAATTACGATTCAGCGTTATAAGGGTTTGGGCGAAATGAATCCGGAGCAATTATGGGAAACGACAATGAATCCGGAAAGCCGGATTGTCCTTAAGGTAACACTTGAAAATGCCATGGAAGCAGATCAGATTTTCACTGTTTTAATGGGGGATGAAGTAGAGCCCAGGCGCCGTTTTATTGAAGAAAATGCCCGCTATGTACGAAATCTGGATATTTAGAATAAGAGGAAACAATGGCTGAAAACGAAAAAATTATTCCCGTTCTTATAGAAGACGAAATGAAAGAGTCCTACCTGGACTATTCCATGTCTGTAATTGTAGCCCGTGCCTTGCCGGATGTACGGGACGGTTTAAAACCGGTTCATCGGCGAGTTCTTTATGGTATGCACGAGCTGGGTCTTGATCATAACAAACCAACCAAAAAAAGCGCCCGTGTGGTCGGTGAAGTCATGGGAAAGTACCATCCTCATGGGGACATGGCCGTATATGACACATTGGTACGTATGGTTCAGGATTTCTCTCTGCGTTATCCCCTGGTGGACGGTCAGGGTAATTTTGGTTCGGTTGACGGAGATTCTCCGGCAGCAATGCGCTATACAGAAGTCCGTATGAAGCGGATCGCAGAGGAATTGCTTACGGATATTCAGAAAAACACGGTTGACTTTACCAGAAATTTCGACGATAGTCTGGATGAACCGGTGGTTCTGCCGGCAAGTCTGCCCAATCTTTTAATAAACGGCTCCAGCGGTATCGCTGTGGGGATGGCTACCAATATTCCGCCCCATAATCTGGGCGAAGTTGTTGATGCCATTAAGGCCCTGATCGATAATCCGCAGTTAGAGCCGTTGGATCTCATGTCATTTCTGAAGGGGCCGGATTTTCCCACCGGAGGCATCATTTATGGTCTGGACGGCATACGTTTGGCCTATCTGAAGGGAAAGGGCAAAATTACGGTTCGGGCAAAAATTGATATTGAAGAGAAAGACAACGGCAAATCAACGATTCTGGTAAAAGAGCTTCCTTATCAGGTCAACAAACTGAACCTTCTGAATAAAATTGTAGATCTGATTAAGGACAAGAAGATCGAAGGGATCTCCGACTTACGGGATGAATCGGACCGGGAAGGCATGCGTATTGTTATTGAAGTTAAAAAGGATTATAATCCTCAGGTCATTATCAATTTTCTGTACAAGCATAGTCAGTTGCAAACCACCTTCAGCATCAATATGCTGGTGTTGGTCAACGGGCAGCCCCGCGTTTTAAATCTGAAGGAAATGATTCAGAAATTCATCGATCACCGCGTCGATGTAATTGTCAGGCGCACTCAATATGAGCTGGATGAAGCTCAGAAGAGGGCCCATATATTAGAGGGATTACGCATTGCCATCGATCATATCGATGAAATTGTGGAGATGATAAAAACGTCGCCGGATCCCAACACGGCCAAAGAGCGATTGATCAAACGCTTTGCCTTGAGTGAAATTCAGGCTAAGGCTATCCTGGATATGCGTTTGCAGCGCTTAACGGGTTTGGAAAGAGATAAAATAGAAAAAGAATATCAGGAGCTGCTGGCCTTAATCGAAAAATTAAAAGCCATTTTAGCCAGTCAATCCATCCAGATGGAAATGATTAAAAGCGAACTGGATGAACTGATCAGAAAGTATAATGATGATCGCCGTACGGAAATAGTCACCACACTGGACGACTTTACGGCGGAAGATTTGATAGCCGAAGAGGATGTGGTGATCACTATTTCTCATCAGGGTTCCATTAAACGTTTTCCCTTAACGGAATATCGCACTCAAAATCGAGGCGGACGCGGGGTTAAAGGTGCGGCGACAAAGGATGAAGATTTTATCGAACACCTTTTTGTAGCCAATACCCACGAATATATTCTCTTCTTTACGGATCGCGGTAAATGCTACTGGCTTAAAGTACATGCCATCCCGCCGGCCGGAAAGACATCGAAAGGTCGGCCGATCATCAATCTAATTAATATCGAAAAGGGAGAAAAAATTCAGGCCTTCATTTCGGTAAAAGATTTTAACCGGGAAGCCTATATTTTAATGGCTACTTCGAAAGGTATCATTAAAAAGACACGGCTTAGCGCATTCAGTCACCCGCGTAAAAACGGGATCATTGCCGTGCATATTCGCGAAGAAGACCAGCTTATCGAAGCAAAATTGTCGGAAGGCGATTGCGAGGTTATTTTTGTAACCAGAAACGGTATGGCTATCCATTTTAATGAAAAAGATGTCCGTGAAATGGGCAGGACGGCTACAGGCGTTAAAGCGATTCGCTTAAAGAAGGATGATCGGGCTATTGCCATGGTTGTGGCCCGGCAGGAATACCAGTTGCTCACCATTTCGGAAAAAGGGTACGGAAAACGCACGGAAGTAAAGGATTTTCGAATTCAGAGAAGAGGCGGATCCGGAATAAAGGCAATGAAAATTACCGGGAAGACGGGAAAACTGGTCAGCGCCTTGGGTATCAGTCAGCAAGAGGACATTATGATCATCACGGAACAGGGAGTGGTTATTCGCCAGAATACGGGAGATATCTCGGTAATCGGCAGGAATACCCAGGGAGTCAAACTCATTCGTTTGGATACGAATGATAAAATCGGTGATGTAGCCAAGGTGGCCATGTCCATCGAAGAAGAGGCGGAAGAATAAATTTTCCTATGTAAGGGAGACGACGATGAAAAAAATATCGGATTCCACCATAAGCCGTCTGTCAAAGTACTACCGAACCCTCAGTCGTTTGGTTGAAAAAGGAGTAGAGACCGTTTCATCTCAGGGAATGGCGGATTTGAACAATATTACTTCTGCACAGGTTCGCAAGGATTTATCGTTTTTCGGTTCTTTTGGTAAACGGGGATTGGGATATAATACAAAAATTTTGCGTGATGAAATCGGGCGGATTCTCGGTCTAAATAAAAAATGGAGTATCGCCCTGGTGGGTGTGGGCAATATCGGCCGGGCCTTGCTGGATTATGAAGAATTCAGAAAACAGGGTTTTCTGTTTCGGGCCCTATTCGATAAGGATCCGCATAAAATTGGCAGCGAAATAAACGGACTGGTCATCCATTCGGACGAAAATATCTGCGAGATTATCGATAAAGAAGGGATTGAAATTGCCATTATTGCGGTGCCTGCGAAATTTGCCCAGCAGGTTGTGGATGCGCTGGTCGAGTGCGGTGTCCGCGCCTTTTTAAATTTTGCACCGGTTGCCGTAAAGGTTCCGGAAGGGGTTCAGGTAAAATATGAAAATATGTCTATCGAATTGGAAGCACTTTCTTTTTTCTTAACCCGATAGATTCTTTCTGAATATAAAAAAAGGCGCCTGAATTTCAGACGCCTTTTTTGTTTTAGCAAAAAGTGTCGTTTATTTATATCCCAGGGATTCTGCCTTCTTAAAGGCCGCCGTCGCTTCTTTCTTGTCTCCTTTATGGGAATAGACGACCCCTAAGTTGAACCACAAGGATCCTTCATCCGGAAAATGTTTAAGGGCGGTTTTGATGGTTTTTAAAGCATCATCGTATTTTTTTAAAGAAATCTCTGCTACGGATTTCAACTGGTAGGGTATCATCATATCGGGATCCAGGGAGATAACCTGTTTAAAGTTTTCTATGGATTTTTCCAAATATTCGTTCTTGGTCTTTTCATCAACACCCTCTTTATTGGCAAGTTTGGAATAAATCAAGCCAAGATTATAGGGGAAAGCCTTTTCCTTTTTATTTAATGCCTTTGCTTTATCATAAGCTTGGATCGCATTGTCATAGTCCTGCTGCACATCATAGGCCTGGGATAGTAAAGTAACCGCCTCCACATTCTTAGGATCAAGTTCCAGAGCCTTTTTCAGATAGGGGGTAGCTTTTTTGTATTGTTTTTGATTGAAGTAATAGTTACCGACGGCAGTCCAGGCGGCGGCGCTATCCGGGGCAATTTTGGTCAATTCCAGGTAATTTTCTTTGGCCTGGTCTTTATTACCAAGCAAGAGGTTACACAGCGCAACTAAATTGGTGGCTTTATAGTCCTTTTTAATTAAATTTGCATTCTGAAAAAATTTAAGGGCATCCTTCAAAAGAGCCTTAGCTTGATCGGATTCACGGTCTTCCGTTTTGGTGTAAGCATTGTATTTTCCAACTCCTTTATTAAAAGAGGTCTGGAAATAATACAGTTTTGCTTGTTTTATTTTGGGTTCATATTCTTTACTTAAAGCCAACGACTTATCCCACGCTTGAACCATTTCAGGAATACTGTCCTTTTTACCATATAATTCACCGAGCAGGTACCAGGCTTCCGCGTTCTGCGGATGGGTTACCGTTGCTTTTTTGGCGAGCTTCAAAGCATTGTCGATACGACCGGCCTTATAATCCACATAAGCACCTTCCAAATCCGGAGGCCGGCAGGATGAAAGCAAGACCAATAAAGCTATGCTTAAAATGGAAAAGATTAAAAGTTTTTTCATAATGAACTCCTTAAAGAAATGAATGGTTTAATCGATTTAATTTTTAAAAAATTGCGTAATCTTCTTTGCTGTTACGGGTTGATGAATGACTCCCTTTTCGGTTATTATCGCGCTGATCAAGGAACCCGGCGTAACATCAAAAGCAGGATTCAGTACCTTGTATTTTGTTTTGTCTTTAATGGGCCAAAAATCAAGTACTTCATTTTCATCCCGCATTTCGATGGGGATTCGTTCACCTTTATCGATCGAAAGGTCGAAAGAAGACAAAGGGGCGGCCACATAGAAGGGAATTTTATGATATTGGGCTAAGATAGCCAAACCATATGTACCGATTTTATTGGCAATATCGCCGTTATTGACTATGCGATCGGCCCCGACAATAACCGCGTTAATCTTTTTTTCTTTCATTAACCAGGCGGCCATACTATCGGTGATGAGGGTTGCGGCTATGTCATTAGCGTGCAGCTCCCAATAGGTCAGCCGGACACCCTGCCCCACCGGACGGGTTTCATCTACAAACACATGTAATCTTTTGCCCTGACGGGTAGCAGTATATATAACAGACAGGGCTGTACCGCTACCGCCGGTTGCCAAAGCACCTGCATTGCAATGAGTCAGAATCCGGAAACCATCTTTCATTAATCCGGAGCCGTTTTTACCAATAGCCAGGCAGGTCTCTTTGTCTTGCCTATGAATCTGCCGGGCTGTTTGCTTTAATCGCTCCAGAAGCGCTTCTGTTTCCTTTTCCATATTGTCCTGGAACTGTTTAAGCATAGAATGAATGGCCCAACCGAGATTCACGGCAGTAGGACGGGTATTTTTTAAAGAAAGAGCTCCCTCTTTAAAATGCGCTAAGTCAAGAGTACCTTTGCTCTGAAGTTGCCGGGCATAAAGATAAAGCCCATAAGCAGCCGTGATTCCTATGGCCGGAGCGCCACGTACATTCAGTTTTTTAATGGCCCGCACCACTTCATCCAACGAATTTAGTTGAATATAGATAAATTGATCGGGTAGTTTAGCCTGATCAATTATTTTCAGCGTATTGTTTTCGAATATGATTGTTTCTAAATTCATAGATCAATAATCAAAAATTTTTAAGTAAAAAAAGTACAAAATAAATACAGATGAATCAACTAAAATGGATGTTTTGCAGGTTAAGCCCTGTGCCTTACGCTATTTAAAATGACTCTAATATTTTTTTCTTGAAAATTTTCTCGTAATTTCTATTCACGTTATTTAAATTTAGTGAAGTGAATAGAGAGGACATGTGGCCCGCCATCTGTTAAAAGAGGGTGTAGTCCTCAAAAATGTAACAGTGAATTATAAAAGGGATGGTATGAATCGAGTTTTATTATTTTTTATTCTATTGGTGGTTCCCTTTTCGAAAAGTCCGGCCCAGGAGAAGGGATTTGATGAGCAGGCTTTTTTTGCCAATATGCAGACATCATATTATTCTTTGGCCGGTACGGGAATACAAAATTTTGTTGCTTTGGTTTCCAGTAGCAAGATGCAAACCTTTGCCCGGCAGGCCTGGAAGAATAAGGATGTTTTTCCTTTACAACTGATCTGGTTTAACCCCAATAAAATATATCTCTCCCAGCAAGGCGTGCCCTCCATACCCAAAGGAAAATATAAAGAATATCAGGATTTGTTAAAGGGCCTAAAAATGCAGGTTAAAGGTCTGTTGGTCGATTTACAAAGATTTTATTTCCAGGGTCTGTATAACAGCATCAGCGGTGATTATATTTTAAAACATAATGACAAGGAAGTCCAAATCACCCAAATCCAGCATATCGGTAATGTGACGACTAAGCTTAAATATCTTTTTGGGCTTAACGGCCTGCTTTTATATAATGAGATTTCCTATCCGTCCCAGAATAAGGTTATTACCGTTTATCCTAAATTCCGTACCGTGAAGAACCAATGGTTATGTGATGGCTGGAGTGTTCAGACCTTTATTAACGGCGAAGTTGAAAGCGGTTTTGATTTAAAACTGACCAGTCAATTGGTTAATAATGTGTATGTGCCGGTAGATATTTCATTGGAAGTACAAAAAGCGGAGAAGAAAGGTCAAACCTTTGTGGACAAGGTTATTTTGCGGAATTATCTGTTTAATCAATCCATTCGGTTTGTGAACCCGGCTGGTAATTAGAGCAAGTCGGTAAAGAGGTTTTTTAATTTAAGTTTTAATTTTTCATCGGGAATCATCTCCCGGCCTTTTATATGTACAATTTCTTTTAATTTCAATTCAAATTGGATCTTCTTATCACAAGGCAGACAGTACTCCAGATGTTCTTCAAAGAGCCTGTTTTCATAATCATTTAATTGACCGTCCACATAGCGTTGTGCCAAAGCTTCAATATCTGCACAGTTATAATGTTCATGTTTTTTGGCTGAACTCATCCTTAATATATCCTCGTTCTTTTGCATATTTCCATAAATAGCGCTGTAAAAGTTTCCTACCCCGGTAAAGACGGGACATGATGGTTCCTAACGGAGCATCCACAATTTCAGCGATTTCATTGTAAGAGAATCCTTCTACATCACAGAGTAAAACAACAAGCCGAAATTGATAAGGAAGACTTTCCAATGCGTTTTTGATATCATCATCAAAAATATTCTCTAAAAATTCTTCTTTCGAAGTCTCTTGCAGGCTCACTGTTTCATCTAAACGCTTATAAAGGTAAAATTCTTCCATATCATCATAACTAATTTTCATGGGCTGCTTTACCGCCTTTCGATAGGCCGTGATAAAGGTGTTGACCATGATACGAAAAATCCAGGCTCTGAAGTTGGTATTCTGCTGAAATTGATTAATCGAACGAAAAGCTTTGTAAAGTGTATCCTGCACCAAATCCTCGGCGTCATGCAGGTTATGCGTCATGCGTAAGGCAGTGCTGTATAGAGAGTTCAAATGGGGTTCGACTAACTTTGTAAAGCTGTTATCTTTCTCTTTTGCCAAAAAATTTCTCCGTTTATAGTTAAAATTATAGTTTAAAAATAAAGAATTTTCATGTCAATTTAAGTTTAATAACTAAGCAAGTTTCAAAACAATCCTGAAAGTAGTACCCTGACCTGCTTTTGACTCTTTAATAAATAACTTACCGGCATGATAGTCTTCTACGATTCTTCGGGCTAACGTCAGGCCAAGTCCCCAGCCCCGCTTCCGGGTGCTAAAGCCGGGTTTAAAAATATGTTTTTTCTCAGAGGAAGCAATTCCCCTCCCGTTGTCGGAAATATCGATGAAGATATATTTTTTCTCTGCTTCTACTCCCAGGTGAATCGAAATTTCCCCTTTTTCCTTTTCTATGGCGTCAATACTGTTTTTGATCATGTTTTCCAAAACCCATTCGAACAATTCCCGATTGAGCATCGCCTGAGCAGGGCCATCGAAGAGAGTTTTAATGGTGATGGTCTTTTGCATATGGGGAATGCGTCGTTGAAAATACTTAACCACGGATTGGATGGTTGGATTTAAATCGGTTTTTTTCAACTCCGGTATGGAACCGATTTTGGAGAAACGGCTGGCGACTTTATTCAAACGTTTCAGATCATTTTGGATCTCATGAACAGCCGTTTCTTTGGTAGAAGGGTCTAAAATAAGTAATTCCAGCCAACCTGCAATAGACGATAGGGGGGTACCTAACTGATGGGCGGTTTCTTTCGCCATTCCAACCCAGATAAAACCTTGTTCACTTTTCTTGATATAGGAAAAACCGAGATAACCGATAAGAATAAAAATGGCGGCGGCACCGATTGCGATATAAGGGAATAAGCGTAATTTGTAAATAACGGGTGAAAATCCATAGTAGTAATAACCGAGAATAATGGAATTTTGGTATTTAATGGGAATCGGTTTGTTTTCCGACTCCATCCGATCCAACATTTTGTATAGATAAGTACTGTCCGCAGCGGACAATTGACTCATGCTTTTGTTGTCGATATCCGGAGAAATATTAACCCAGCTTTGAGGATGACGATGTGTATCGGTGTAAATGATTGGATAATCAGCTCCCTGTATCACATCATTGAATAAGAAATCGATATTGGTATTCAAATCGGGATTGTTGATATTATTTTCGAAGACCTTGATGCGAAAGCGGACATATTCCGTGGATTTTTCTTTAAGAATATTAACCAGCCGTTGAGAATAAAGGATTCCGCTTATGATCAGAATAATACCAATAATAAAGAGTAAACCTTTTATATTGCCTTTTTTATTATATAGGTAACTTTTCCACATATTTATCTTTCCGTCTCTTCTATACGGATGATTTTATCGCCGGGTATAATCCGATCAACCACTTCCATTCCCTCAATAACGGTGGCAAAGAGTGTATAGTTCCCGGTCAGATGGGGTTGTTCGGACAGACAGATAAAAAACTGGCTGCCGCCGGTATCGAATCCGGATGTGGCCATACCCACACTACCTCTCTGAAAATTTAAAGCATTATCCTCAGAAGGAATTAAATAGGGTGGCCCTCCCCATCCATCTTTCAAGGGGTCTCCTCCCTGAACCACAAAGTCGGCAATTACGCGGTGGAAAGGAAGACCATCGTATAAATGATTAGACGCTAAAGTTGTAAAATTCTTACAAGTAAGCGGAGCCGCCTGCCAAAGAAGTTTCAGAATAACGGGACCGCGGGTGGTTTCAATTTTAAGAAAAGAATGGGATCGGTTAAAAGGGATCGAATCGGGTTGTAAATAATTCGGCAGCAAAGTCAATCGATTTTCTTTGATACGAAAAGAAGAAAACGGTTTGGGAAAAGTAGTTTTCAATTCTTGTTGAATAAGCGGATGTCCGGCTGAATTCCATAAAAGATCGATGCCGGAAGAATCCAGACGGGAAGAATATTTCTTTTTAATGCTCCGAATAACAGCGCGCTGCAATTCGAAATCGATAGGATGGTGATAGGTCTGGAAGAGATTCAGTAATTGAGCCAAAGGTAAAATTTGATTATGTTTGCTCTGCCAGTCCAAAGATAAAACTAATGAGCTGACCTCCCCGGTTTTCATAAATTTACCGACATCTCGGCTGGAGAGCCGGTTCATCCTGTCCAACTGCAGGAAAGCCGTATTACGTAACAAGGCCGTTTGAATGAATAAATATTGTTTTAAGGTGTTTCGGGCTACCCGTCGTTTTATATGCGATAAAGCTTCCAACATACTTGCCCGGTAATATGCATTGCCCCTGGAAAGGTCCTGAACAATGTATCCATATGCAATGCCGGGCTGTAGGTTACTTAATGATTTTAATAGTTCGCCCCGTAAAAAGGAGTTCGGTTTCGAATTCAACAGATTCAGAAATTCGGCAGAGGCCCGGTCACCATCCATTTTGGCCAAAGTTTTAATGGCCGCATTTTGTAAATGAATAGATGAATTGTGTAAAAAGGGTATAACGACATCGGTGAAAGCGGAATCGGAGAAAACAGGGCTTAGCTTCAAGGCATAGAGTTTAATTTGCCAGGCTGCTTTCCCGCGGAGGGTGTTTTGTATCTCAGCCTTGAACAGAGAATCCAGGGAAGAGTCGGCCCGGACAATGTGCTCAAAGCGGTCGGGATGCGCCTCAAATAAACGGGATAGACTTTTAAGAAGGTACTTTAAAGTAAGCCCGGAAGAGCCATTAAGGTACTGGATGAGTTGGGGAATATCCGAATAATAGGAGGCATATTGGGCCAGATAAGCCCCTGCCTTGCCCAACCCGGGATGTGCCAACAACGTGTCCAGGATGGAATGGCTAATCTTGGGTTCTATATTTTTTTTTGCACAAAAAGCTAAAGACATAAGTGCAGCGTCGCGGAACATTTTATTCCGCACCAAAGGACGAAGCATGTTGACGCTTTGGGGACAAGCTTTTCGGCCTAAGGCGCGGATAAAGGCTTTTTTTGCAGGCCCGGGAAGCGAATCCGGCTTAAGCGACAGGAGTATTTTAGTCACTTTCGGGTCTTTAATCTGGCCCAGAGCAAAGATAGCACTTTGGATGGTTGAGTCATCTTTGCTGTGAGAAATGATCTGTAGATAAAAGGGTGCAAATAGAGCGAT
>Ga0256841_1001720_pt1 | contig 18205 bp, 16 predicted proteins | sample 356308metaG_FD_185971 | JGI IMG/M metagenome (GOLD analysis project Ga0256841, IMG submission 185971) | Hydrothermal vent microbial communities from Mid Atlantic Ridge, Atlantic Ocean - 356-308 | ecosystem: Environmental > Aquatic > Marine > Hydrothermal vents | place: Atlantic Ocean: Mid... | reverse complement strand
GGGAGCTATCTCCCCGCAGTTCGGACAAACACAGCTACCGGAAGGCCCCAATCCCGAACCACCCATCCTCCCGCGTCCACCACCACGACTAGCTCCTCTTCCGGTTCCACGGCCGCCCCCTCGACCGGTTCCTCTTCCACCTCCGCCTTGATTATAGGACATCATTCGCCTCCGGATTCGGCTTTTAGCTTTTCATTCAACTCATCCATCCGTTTACGAAGTCCCGTCAAGGCATCGGAGAGCGACTTCTCTTCCGCCTTAAGATATTCCATCTCATCGGATGGGTTAGGAGTAGGATTATAATACGGCGCCGGGGCATAAAAGAGAGCCGGATTATTCCATCCCCATCCATAACCCTGTCCCCACCTACCGTATCCTCTTCCGAATCCTCTTCCATAACCTCTGCCGAATCCTCTGCCATAACCCCTCCCATAGCCATAACCACCGGGTACGGGATTGGCATAACCGGGCATACCATAACCGGCGCAATAACCTGCGCCACGACCTGTTCTTGGTCCTGCGCCCATAGGACCGGTTCTATCACCAAAAGGCATAATTATACCTCCTTTCTATTGATTACCAATTCGGCTCGACATCAGCCGAACCACTATATTCATATTCTCCGTTTTTCAATTTTTCTATCGCTTCCGGGATCTTACCCTCGACGCCGACTACGACTTTTATCCCTGCTTTATTAAGCACCTCAAATGCTTTGGGACCGCAATGCCCCGTTAACAGAACATCGGCCTTCTTATCCACGATTACTTGTGAGGATTGAATCCCCGCTCCCTGCATAGCTTTTACATTATCGCTGTTTTCAACGATTTCGGTTTCCCCGCTTTCCGTATCGATTATATGAAAATACGGTGATCTCCCAAAACGAGGGTCAACTTCACTGTTTCTATCAGCTGATTTTGCGGTTACGACAACTTTCATAACTATCTCAAATTCCTTTCCCTAAAATGTTTTCCAATTCTTCTCCGTTTTCTACGACGCTTACATCCCGGCATAAGATAGCCGGTAGAAAGCTCACCATTTATAAAAACACCCAAGATTGTATCTATCCGTCCCCTCAACCATGGGATAACCCTAATTCCCGACAAAAGAATGACTTGCATATAACCGTTGGAAACAGCACCACATAATATCATCTCAACCCCCAAACTACGGAGATACTGAACTCTTTCAAACTTCGATTTCCCCGATAGATCATAAGCCCTATCATCGGCTATGTCATCTTCCCGTAATTCTATTACTCGAAAATGATACGCCTCATCCAAAACAGGTGAGATCCAATCGTTCCAATATGGTATCGCAAGTTTCATCCTCTCATAACCTCGATTTAATTACAAGCAATTATTATGCCAGAAAACGGTATAATCCTTATTTCACTGAATTACAATAGGATAGCTGTTCCAACCGATGATGATTATGATCTCCATAGCGATTACAGCGTAGCATATATGCTACTATATATACAACGACAGTAGCGCGGTTGCAACACTTCTATTCTTTATTGCGGCCATCCAAAAGCGGGAGTTTTATTTGCAGCGATTTTATTTTTCGATACAATGTTGTCTTATGGATTCCTAATTGCCGAGCCGCCTTCGATCTATTCCAATTGTTGTTTTTTAGGGCGGATAGTATCATCTCCCTTTCGAAATCCTTTTTTGAATTCGGAAGGACGGGTAGATTTATAATCTCCTTCTTGATAACTTCATTTGGGAGGGTATCCGGGGTAATCATACCACCGGATAACAGGACAAAAGAATGTTCGATAATATTCTCCAGTTCACGGACATTCCCCGGGTAATCATAATTTACAAGGATACGCAATGCTTCAGGGGAAATATCGCTGACATCCTTGCCTTTGAGTTTATTGTATTTATCTATAAAGTGCTGGATTAGAAGGGGAATATCTTCTTTTCGTTCCCTCAGCGGGGGGAGTTCTATTTTGAAAACATTTATCCGATAATAGAGATCGCTCCTGAATCTGCCGTCATTTACCAATTGTAATAGCGATTTGTTGGTAGCAGTTATTACACGAGCTTCCGATTTCAAAGTTTCAATACCGCCTAATGGTTGATAAGTTCCGTCCTGAAGGATTCTTAAGAGGCTGACTTGAAGCGCCGGAGAAATATCGCCTATCTCATCAAGAAAGATAGTCCCTTTCCCGGCAACGGCGAATCTGCCTTTCTTATCTTTTTTCGCATCGGTAAAGGCGCCGGCTTTGTACCCGAAAAGCTCGGATTCCAACAGAGTATCGGGGAACGCACCGCAATTGATTTTAACCAATGGTTTACCTTTCCGTCCACTTAGATTATGTATCGCCGAAGCGATTAGTTCCTTCCCCGTTCCGCTTTCCCCCTCTATCAAAACAGGGCTGTCGCTTCGAGCTATCAGTGGAAGTATTTCAAAAATATTTTGCATTCGCGGGCTTTTGCTTACGATATCCTCGAAGACATATTTCGCATACAATTCTTTGCGCAGACGCTCCACCATACTGAGATCCCTAAAGGTTTCCACTCCTCCCACGACTTTGCCGTTTTTATCTTTCAAAAGAGCGGTAGAGATACTGATCGGGACTTTTTCCCCATCCGAGTTTATAATATAAACCGGTTTATTGACGACCGTTTTTCCTGTTTTGAAAGTCCTTCTTAAGGCACAATCCGTCTCACAGATACTTGCCCGAAAAACATTATAACAAAACGAACCCACCGCTTCTTCCTCAGGCACCCCCGTTATTTTTTCCGCCGCCCGATTAAAGGAAGTTATGTGCCAACCCTCATCAACGGTAAATACGCCATCCGTGATGCTGTTCAAGATAGCTTCTATCTCCTCGAAGCTTAATTTATGCTTGATTTTTTTACCGTTAATTTCCATCATTTTCAATATGGGGTTATCAATAGTTAATACACTAAACCAAAATGATATAAAAGGAAATAAAAATAACCGTAAAATAATTGACAACCAAAAATAATTATGTTATAAAAAAACTCGAATGTTATAATTTAAGCGAAAAGATTTTATTTCTACTTCAGATAGATAAATAATAATAATCAACTTTTGTAAAAGGAGTTACTGTGATTAACAACGGGTTTAACAACCGCATAAACTCGGGCGGGCAAACCTTGAAGGGTCCACGAAAGATTGCAATTGCAAACAAAAAAGGAGGAGTCGGCAAAACAACCACAACTATCAATCTTGGTTCGGCTTTGGCAAAATTGGGGAGGAAGGTGTTGATAGTAGATGGAGACCTGCAAGGTTCTCTGACATCATGGCTGAACTTAGGCGATAATGTAAATGGAAGAGATCTGGGGGCAATCCTTACGGGGATAATACCATTCGTTGATGCCATTTTCGAGATCGAGGAGGAAAACTTCTTCGCAATACCAATCGATAATTCGCTTAATGAGCTCAAGTTGAACTTCAATGGGGACGGCGGATGGGAGATGGCGTTGAAAAGGGAACTCGACAATTGGCCCTTGGGATATGATTATATACTATTCGATTGCCCAGCTTCCTACAACGCTATTCTAATAAATATACTTGCCGCTTCCGACGAGATAATAATCCCGGTTCAAACTGAAATTCTATCCTTGAACAGCACACTTTCTTTCTTGGAAAACTTATCCCAAATCAAACAGAGTATTAATCCCACTCTTGAGATAGCGGGTATTTTGCCTGTGATGTTCGATAAAAGAACCCGCCACTCAAAGGAGATTTTGGAAATAATGGCTGAAGCTCCAAATTTGGGCAACCACCTTTTCAAAACGGTAATCCGCAATAACATCCGATTGGCGGAGGGTCCGATGCGCTCTCGGACAATCTTTAGGGCTTCTCCTTCCTCGAACGGCGCAGTCGATTATATGCTTCTCGCTGAGGAATTAATCGATCAGGAAAACAATGAAAGTAATGACGAAAATATAATTTCGGAAGTTGCTATATCAAGTCAATCGGAAAACAATAATTCGGGAGACGCTCTAAAACCGCCCGAGTTTTAAGAAAACCCGTTAATCATTTACCATCGCTAATTTCGGAAGGGGGCCCGGAAGATATTATAACCTTCGCCGGACGAAGTATTTTGCCGCCCAACATATATCCTTTTTGGGTTTCACCGATTATAATGCCCTCCTCATACTCATCATTGGGAACCTGCATTACCGCCTCATGAATAGAAGGGTCAAATTCCTTGCCTACCGTTTCAATTTCCTCAACGGCCATCTTGGATAGAAATTCCCTCATATCCTTTTCTATAAGTTCCAACCCCTTTTTTAAGGCATCGGGGTTATTGTGATTTGCCTCCGCTTCCAGTGCTAATGCGAAATGATCTATTGTCGGGAGCAATTCCAAAAGAAGCTCCTTGTTCGCTGATTTCACCAACTCCGCAAATTCCCTCGCCGTCCTTTTCTTATAATTTTCAAATTCGGCGGCCAAGCGGAGATATTTATCGTTTAGATCTTTAATTATTGCTTCGTAATCCCTTTCTTCTCTCAAGTTTTCTTTTACTTTTTCGGTTGCTTCTTCCTGCGGGTTCTCATCAACAAGAACATCTTCATCGATTTCTTTCTTTCTGTTCATATTAGATTTCGGTTTATCTTTCCGCACTCTTGATTTTTTCGAATCCAATTTATTTTTTTTCGCCAAAACCATTCTCCCCAGCTATTAAGACATTAATGTTTCATTTGGATAGAACTTTCGAAAGCAACTTCGCCGTGTAATCAACAATTGAAACAATCTTAGAATATGGCATACGCGTGGGACCCATTACACCCAAAATCCCACGCAATTTTCCGGCGTTGTATGGCGAAGCCACGACGCTTATGGGTTCGGCGGAATCGGTAAGTAATTCGGATCCTATGGTAATATTGGTACCTTCGTTAACTTCGCCGCAAGAGAAAATATTTGCCAAGAAAGTTCTATCCTCTACCATCCCGATCAAGCGCGAGACTCTGTCCGCATTGTTAAACTCCGGATTTCTAACCAAATTCGCCGCCCCATCGAGATGGACCTTATCAATAATCGGTTCGGTAAATATCTCATCGCAGGAATCTATGAATAAATCCAACAGGACAAGGTCTCCGCCGGATACACCGTTTAATCTTTCCCTTATAGTCGATTTAATATCTCCAAGCGCACTACCGGCCAACCGTTCGGTTAAAACAGAGGAGGTCTTCTCCAACATTTCAGGAGCAAGATCAACCTCCGCCTCGATAACAATTGAACGGATAAGCCCCGATTTTACCGTATAGACGATTAATACTTTCCTCTCCGCAACCGGCACCATTGTTATGCGAGTCAAGATTCCGGATTCAAAACGGGGGGCAATAGTAACTCCAAGCTGATGAGAGATATAAGCTAAAATTCTCGAAGTCTTCTCAAGCACAGGACCCAATGCCAAGTCCTCGGATTTGAGAGCCGATTCTATTTTCCGCCTTTCCGTTTTGGATAGGGATTGGGGTTTTAGAAGATTGTCCACATAAACCCGATAACCGTTATCCGTCGGAATCCTTCCGCTGGATTGATGGAGATTTGTTATCAACCCTTTCTCCTCCAAATCAGCCATTGTATTCCTTATGGTGGCTGCCGATATCCCAAGTTTATAATGGGTTTCCAATGTCCGCGATCCAACCGGTTTAGCGGTCTTTATATAATGGTCTATAAGCGCCTGAAGAACCTGTCTTTCCCTATTGGTCAATTCGATATTCCGCATAATAAAAGCTCTGCCCGATAAAAATCGAGAGTTTAATATTTTTTATTTCCAAAGTAAAGTTCCGTAATATATACAAATTTTAATCCAATTCGCCAATAACATATTGCAACATCATAGTAAATACCGCAGCAGCAGTTTCCGACCTGAGCCGTTGCGGACAAAACTTTATTATGTTAAAATCCGACCTTTCCGCTTCCTCCAATTCGGAAGGCGTAAAGCCGGCTTCCGGACCAACCAAAAGTAATATATTATTCCCGCCGCCACTAAAATTAATATGTCGAACCAATTGGCTTCTTTCACCCAGATCAGCAATTATTTTATGCCCATTCGATCTTTCGGTTCCAATTATATCCTTAAATAAACAAGGATCTTCTATCATAGGAATATGGCTCCTCAAGGATTGCTTCACAGCGGCTCTTATAACACTTTGCCATCGTTTCCTTTTCCTACTCAATCCGACGCCGACAGGCATCTCAACAATAGTCCTCTCGCTGACGAAAGGGATAATCCTCATCACGCCGCATTCGGTCGCCTTTTCCAAGGCATAATCCATAGAAGGACTCTTAAGCAATGATATTCCTAAAGTAATGTTAACCAGCGGTTCATTTATATTTCTTGAAACGGACACTATCTGCGCAGCCACACCGTCTTTACCGATTCTATCAATAAAACAGCGATACCGTTTCCCTGAGCCGTCAATGGCATAAAACAAATCCCCCTTTTTAGCCCGCAACACCACAGCCAAATGCCTTCCTTCGCTGCCCCGAATATGAAGATTATTACCATCAACATCATTCGGCTGGACGATAAAATTTGTATTCCTTATTTCCATAAACTAACAATGAGCAATTACTGCCGCCCAACCATTCAATGTTCGAGTTTCAAATTCATTAATATCCTTCGACCGAAGCAATTCGGTAAATTCCCTCATTTCGCTTTCCTCAATTCCCGATAGTATTAATATGCAATGTTCCGATTTCAATCCATATATATCGGTAAATTTCCCTGTAATTGTATTTAGATCGATATTGGCAACAATAACATCATACCTTTTGTGGCTGACCGATTTTAAATTATCGTAAAAGTTGATACCGCTGTCGATGTTGTTGAGGCGAAGATTTTCCAAAGCATTATCAATTGCAGAGCCGCTAACCTCTATTCCATCCACAGAAACCGCCCCAAGCAGATAACCGAATATGGAAAGGATTCCCGAACCGGAGCCGAAATCCAATAACAGATCCCCTCTGCGAAGGGTTTTTCTCATAGCTTTCAAACACAGAATGGTAGAAGGATGCTGTGCCGTCCCGAATCCCATCCCCGGATTGATAATTATTTTATACTTCTGAGAGAAATCATCATCGCTACGCCAAGGGGGAACTACAATTATGTCCGAATCAATGGCCAAAGGAGGGAAATTGGCTTTCCATTTATCAGCCCAATTTTCAGAGTGCAGGTATTCAAACTGCAACCCTTTCGGCGGCATATCGGGTTTTGTAGTGTAGATTTCGGTTAACAAGTTTTCAATCCCATTTTTTATAATCTTTGTATCAGCCCTATCGGTAAAATATGCCCTCACAATTATAAATCCCGAGTTTTCCTCAACGGTATTACTCCCCATAAATCCTAAATCGTCCAACACACTTATCGCTTGGTCCTCATACTCGGAAGGTATAATAAAGGTGACAATTAAATAACTATCGGATTGCACCCTATATCAATTATGCTAAACCCCTATTGTTTCCCGAAATCTGTCGAAAAAACTTTTATCCGTTTTCGAAGGAACATTTCCTTGAATCGATTTTAATTTTTTGAGGATTTCTTTTTCCTCATTAGAAAGCTTTTGCGGAACCCAGACAATAACTTTCACAAGCTCATCACCGCTACCATATCCGTTTAGGTGCGGCAGTCCTTTATTGCGCATACGAAAAACTTTACCGGACTGGGTTCCCGGCGGTATCTTTAGTTTGGCTTTCCCATTTAGAATAGGGACTTCGACTTCACCTCCCAAAGCGGCAGTCGGATAATTAACTGCGATTTCAACAACTAAATCATCCCCTCTTCGCTTGAAAATCGGATGTCTTTTTTCTTCGATAAACACAATCACATCACCCGGAGGACCTCCCCGCCTGCCATAATGGCCGGACCCTCGAACAGTGATGTAATTCCCGGAGGAAACTCCGGGAGGAATTTTTACATTGATTGTCGTGCTTCCTTTGACCCTACCTTCGCCGCCGCAAACACTGCAGGGTTTACCGATGATGACGCCTTCACCCCCGCAGAGATTGCAGGTGGTGACATTAATCATCTGACCGAAAAGCGAACGGGACACACGGCGGATTTGCCCTGAGCCTTTGCATTGCGGGCAGGTCTTTAGTCCACTATCACCCTCGGCTCCGGTTCCTCCGCAATTTTCACACTTCAGATAACGCTTTAATTTTATCTTTTTCTCAACGCCCTGCGCAATTTCCTCCAAAGTCAACGGAAGGCGGATTTGGATATCTTCGCCCCTATACCGTTGTGGGCGGTGGCTTCCCGATCTGCCTCTTGTAGATGCTCCTCCCCCCCCGAATATATCATCAAATGTACCACCGAACCCTCCAAAATCGCGCATAAACGCTCTTAAGGCATCGCTTAAATCAAAACCGCCAAAATCGAAACCGCCGGCTCCGGGTTGTCCCGATATGCCCGCATGACCGAATTGGTCATATTGCGCCCTTTTCTTCGGGTCTTTTAAAATTTCATAAGCTTCCGTCGCTTCTTTGAATTTCTCCTCGGCTTCCTTATCGCCCGGATTTTTATCGGGATGATATTTCACCGCTAATTTACGGTATGCCTTTTTGATGGCATCCTCGGTCGCGTCGCGCGGAACCCCTAAAATCTCATAATAATCTCTTTTTGCCATAATAATTTTCTTTTTACAATCTAAAATAAATTCCGTTCCGATAACTTATATCATAAGTTAAACAATAATTCATCATCAGTCAATAAGGTATAATATTTTTGAAATGAATACTCCGCTTTCTTAATCGCCTTCAGTATTGTGAAACGAAAAGAATTTAAATTTGTTTCCATCTCAAAAAATCAGTTCTCATAATTAAATATTATGGAATCAAATCGACTGAAACCGTAATAATTTATGTTATTTTGACTTATCGTATAAAAAATTAGGTCTGGTTCGATATCCGGTAATCGGGTAAAACGATTCGGGACTATGAAATACTTTCCCAGAGAATTTATAATATGCTTCAACCAAATCCTCATCATAGGGGACACCGTTATGAGAATCCATAATGACAGCCGAAAACTTTCTCTCGCTAATCGCCTTAACAATATCCTCTTCCAAAATTTTTGCCGGTTTAATTCCCTTAAACTCCAATTCGGGATTTTTCATAACATCTTTAACCGCCATCCTTTGAGCAAAAGATCGCTTCCCGGCAAGAACCGAATAATATCCATGATCGCGGACTAAGACATCGCCGTCAAATCCCTTTAACAGGTTGATGAATTTTTCACCGGCGCTCCTATCCTCCGCCGACGGAAGTTGTTGTGTGGGAATATAAACAAAGTTTATAAACTGAAGAATTAGTATCAACCACAAGAAACTATTCCAATTCCCACCTTTTCGCACAGCCAACCCAAACAAAAACCTCAAGGATATCATCGAAAAAACAATAATAACAGCCACGACGGGAATTAAGTTATTCAAATACGCGACCGTATGAATCATCGTCAAAAATGCTATTAATATACATCCGACAGTAATCAATAAGAAAAAAGCAAATCCGTCTTTGATTATTTTTTTTCGTTTTCCTAACATCAAATACGCTATGACTAATATAAACATCGGCGCAATTCCGCGCATAAGGGGATCCGCCCAAAATAGGATTATCTTTGATCTGACCAATTCATGCTGTTGGGGGATTAAAACGGCGTAATAGTAAAACCAACCGTTTGATTTCCAATATAGAATCAAGAACGCTCCAATAGCAAAAGATAAAAATATACCCGAAAATATCAGAAATGCTTTTCTGCTTCTGAAGAAATAATAAATCCCCAACGACAAAGCGATGAGCAAAGCGGATTGTTTGATATAAAATGAGGTTACCAACAGAACAGCGGAGATAACCGCTCCCTTGGAGATGCTTAAGCGGCGGGCAGAATACAACGCCGCAATTATGAAAAACATCTGTAATGAATCGGCGCGGGCGATGTCATACCAAGCCCCGGTATACTTATAAGCCGCTGCGAATAGACCAACAGTGACAAATGAAAGGAACCTGTCCTTCGTTTCATACCGAACCCAAAAATAAATTATACCCATACAACCCAAAGAGGAGATAAATGAAACAAAGCGAGGGGCGAAAAATCCGACGCCGAATATTTTCATAGCGAGTGCGGAAACATAAAAATACAACGGCGGGTAATTAAAGGGAACGAAATTGATGGAGGGAGGAACATAAAGCCCCCGCCCGCTTAAGATCCAGCGGCAGTGATCTACGACGGCTCCCTCAATCCATTCCAACTCAAAGGGATAATTCAATCTTTTAAGGACTAACAGTATATAAGACAGTATATACAGAACGCTTAAAATAAAGGCCGCTTTTCTTAAATAACTCTCGCTGCTGAAACGCATAATTCATTTTAACATCAAGGGAATGTATAATCCAGAATAAAATAAAGCCGAGTAATAAACCTCGGCTCAAAACACAAAACCAGTTAGTGTTCAAGGTAATTCATTTTCCGTAAGCTAATGCGTAGGCGGCATAAAAGGCCGAACATTGCGTAAGGTGTTCTATCGGGCAATATTCGTTTGGTGCGTGGGCTTGGTTTTCAAAGCCGGGACCGTATCCAAATGAAGGAATACCGAACATTCCCATAGTCGCTACGCCGTTAGTGGAAAAAGTCCATTTATCAACGGTGGGTTTCTCAGCGAACAGTTTCGTATAACATTCGACAGCCGATTTAACCACCGGGTGGTTCTCCTCCAACGCCCATACCGGAAAAACCTTCTTGGTCTTATAAGTTAACCCCTTCCAACTCGGGGTAAAATATTCCAATACTTCAACCTTCCCACCATATTTATTCATCGAGGGGAGATCTAATATCTCGGCGACGGCCGATTGTTCGGTTTCGCCCAATGTCATACGACGGTCTATATGCACCGAAGCCCCATCGGCGACCGCGCACAGCGACGGCGAAGAGGAATACAATTTCGTAGCCGCAAGGGTTCCCTTCCCCAAAAATTCATCAGAACCAAGTTTATTATTAAGCTTTTCAAGCTCAAGTAAAACCGAAGCCAATTTGTATATTGCGTTGTCTCCCCTTTCGGGAGCGGAAGCGTGGCAGCTTACGCCAAAAGTTTTAGCCTCCATTTCCATCCTTCCGCGATGCCCCCGATTGATATTCCCGTTGGTGGGTTCGGTCAATATTACCAAGTTCGGTTTTATTTTATCCTCATTGATAATATACTGCCAACATAACCCATCGCAATCTTCTTCCTGAACCGTACAGGTGAAAAGGATTGTCCCTCTATCCGTCCCGCCCATTTCATTGATAATTTTAGCGGCGGTAACCATCGCTGCTGCGCCTCCCTTTTGATCGGATGCGCCTCTCCCGTAGACCTTACCGTCGGAAATCTCACCCGAAAAAGGATCCTTCTCCCAAAGTTTGATATCACCTACGCCGACGGTATCGATATGCGCATCGATGGCGATAATCGGGTCCCCATCGCCTATCTTCGCCAGAAGATTACCCATAGGATCGATATCGACCCCCGCACCGGCATCCTTGAAACGCTCGGCGGTGAATTCTATCATCTCCTTCTCCTGAGAAGAAAACGATTGTATTCTCACCATTTCCGATAGCAGTTCGGCGTTTTCGGATTCCATCTTTCGCGCCGAAGACAATATCTTTTGAAAATCTATATTTTTCATTCTATTATTTCCCAATTAGATTGATATTTATCGAGCATCGCTATCGTCCTTTTGTCCATCGGATGTTCTCTTTCGGGAACCTCGAAATGCTTTTCCTTGCCGCAGAGAGGCGTAGAGAAATAACGCTGTCCGGAATCGTTCACCATTGTAACAATCCTTTTTATCTCAGGATGTTTCTTCGCAACCTTGATAGCCGCCGCCACATTGGAACCGGAGGATATTCCACAAAAAAGCCCTTCTTCGGTAGCCATCCGTTGTGCCATCGCTACGGCTTCATCGGTGGTGGTAGTAGCGATACCATCCAATAAACTCGCATCGAGGTTAAGCGGAACAAATCCATCGCCTATCCCTTCGATACCGTGCGGTCCCCACACCCGCCTGGAAAGAAGGGGACACTCCGCAGGCTCAACAGCGAAGAGTTTCACCGCCGGCAATCTCTCACGGAGGTATCTCCCGACACCGGTAATAGTTCCGCCCGTCCCTTGAGTAGCGATAAAAAGATCCAACTCCCCACCGCACTGCTCATAGATCTCCGGACCCGTTGTGGAATAATGGGCATCTATATTGTCTGGGTTATCGAATTGGGCGGGTTCCCAATATTTCTGCGGATTTTCCTTTTTCATCTCCCGAACTTTAGCCAAAGCCAAATCCACATCACTCTCACCACCGGGGGTATAAACCATAGTTGCGCCATAAGCCATATCCAAAAGCTTACGCTCCTCCGACATCCCCTCGGGCATTACAATTATACAGGGGTAGCCCATCATTGCCGAAACAAAGGAGCAGGAAATGCCGGCATTACCGGTGGAACATTCAATAACCGTCATTCCCGGTTTGAGATCTCCCCTCTCGATTGCCAACTTGAACATATTGTAATAAATCCTGTCCTTGAGACTGCCGGAAGGGGAATAGAATTCGAGCTTGCAAAGTATTTCAGCGTTAACCCCTTCCTCCTTGGGTATTTTCTGTAAACGGAGCAACGGCGTCCTGCCGATAGTATCAAATATGTTGTCGGATATTTTCGAAAACTTATTCCATTTCACATCATCCATATCATTTCTCCTGACGAAACAAAAACCTTAAATTAAAAAATCCTCAAATATAAAATTAAATCGCTTAGCTGAGATTGCAGATTTCCTTTATAACAAATCATTATCTATAAATCAAGCTTTTCTATGACTGCTTCGATATTAGGCTCCAAAACATCTTCTTGTTGAAGCTCCATATACCTACCGGTAAAACCGACATCTTTCAGCCCGTTCCCCGTGATTAAAATCACATTTACGGCATCATCATCTATTATTCCATTCCGCAGGAGTTTAATAAATCCGCCAAACGATGCCGCCGCCGACGGTTCCGCATAAATCCCCATCGTCCGTGCCAAAAGGTATTGGGCTTTGAAAATCTCTCCGTCATTGACCGAAGCAAAAGCCCCTTTTGTTTCCCTGATAGATCTTAACGCCTTTGTCCCATCCCTCGGAAACCCTACCGCAATACTATCGGCATTAGTATCAATTTCCCCCCATTTCTCAATAATGCCGTTTCCCTTAAAAGCTTTTACCAATGGGGAGCATCCTTCGGCTTGAATCCCAAATAAGCGGGGCATTTTCTCAATCAAACCGATTTTCAAAAGATCGAAGAAACCTTTGTAAGTACCGCTGAGAATACAGCCATCCCCTACGGGAACAATAACATTGTCCGGAGCTTTACCCAAGTCGCGATATATCTCCAAAGCGGCGGTTTTCTTTCCCTCTCCGGTAAAAGGATTCACCACGGTATTACGATTATACCAATTAAATCGGAACGAACATTCTCCGCAGAGATCAAATATCTCGTCATATTGGGCTTTGAACTTCAATACTTTTGCTCCATAAATATATAGTTGAGTCAATTTTGCCGTTGGAGCGGATGCGGGAACAAATAAAACCGCCCGCATCCCCGAGGAAGCAGCCAAAGCAGCGGTAGAAGCAGCGGCATTACCAGTCGAAGCAACGGCTATCGTATTCTTCCCCGATTCCTTTGCCATCGCTATCGCCACCGCAGTTGCTCTATCTTTGAAGGAGCCGGAAGGATTAATCGTATCATCCTTAATATAGGAATGCGATAATTCAAACCCTTCGACCGAATTGCTGATTTTATATAATGGGGTATCCCCAACTTTAAGCGGAGGGATCAAATGTTCACCACTGAACGGAAGGATATCCGAGAATTCTTTGAAAACGGTAATTGATTTACCAAAAGTGATATTCGATTTCTTCCAAATTCTCTCATAATCATAGAGGACATCGAGCGTCCCATCAAATTCGCCGCAGTCGGGGCAGGTCAGAGCATCCGGATCAGAGTTAAATTCCCTTCCGCAGCTTACACATTTAAGATAATACTTCCCCCTCAAAGCCTTCTCCATAATTCCCTCGACAGTTTACGGCTGTGCGATTTTATCGCCCCACTATCGATACTCACAAATTTCATATTATCGATAATTGGTTTACCATCCACCCAAACCGATTTTGCCACCGTATGCGCTAATCCAAATAAATAATGAGCCTTGTAATTATCATTCGTAATTTCCGTCGGAGGATTGTAATCCCACAAAACGAAATCCGCTTTATAATCGGGGGCTATCTTTCCTATTCTCAACCCGGATATTTTATTGTAAAATCCATATCCCAAATGCAACAGCGATTCGGTTACCGCCTCAAAACCCACATTGGCATCTTCCGAATTATGTTTGGCGATAAACAGCGCTGTGGAAGCCTCAGATAAAACATCGCCATCCATCCCGTCGGTTCCGATTCCCACAGATAGTCCCATATCGAAAAAATCAGATAGATCTATTACCCCAACGGCATTATTCATATTCGAACGCGCGCAGTGAGCCAAAAACACACCATAGTCCTTGAGCAAGGAAATTTCACCGCCTAAAAGATGGATTCCATGAGCGGCTATCGTTTTTTCATTGAGGAGATTATATTTTTCAAATCGTTCAACCGGCATTGCTCCATATTTTGAGAATGACAATACCCTATCGGAGCTGTCCTCCAAAAGATGGAAATGATAACCGCAATCCAAACCCTGAGTCTCCTGCGATACTCTCTCAAGCGAATCATCCGACAAAGTAAAGGAAGCATGAAAGCCGAACATAGGAACAACTAAAGAATTGTGATCCTTCGATAACTTATTAATCATCCGGATATTTTCCGCTACGCCTCTTCGGAGGGCTTCTTCTCCTTCGCGATCACTTACCTCGAAGCAAACAGAACCCCGAAGCCCGACCTCATCGAAAGCTTGGGAGATAAGGTCCAAAGAACCATCGATTACCCTTTGAGAGGAGTGGTGATCTATGACTGTGGTTACACCGCATTTCACCGAATCGAGCAATCCCGAAAGCGCCGAATAATAAATATCCTCCTCGGTTAAATCCCTATCCAATCTCCACCATATCAGTTCCAATATCTCCGGAAAATTTCTTGGGGAACAATCGGGGTCCCAACCTCTGGCGAAGGTTGAATATAGATGATGGTGGACATTTATCAAGCCGGGTGTTAATACCCCATCTCCAACATCGATTACCGAAGCCTCCGTGTATTTAATTTTCATCTCATTAAATTCACCGACGCCAATTATCATACCATCATCAACGCAAAGGGCGCCATCGTATATTACCCCGGCCTCATCGAGGGTAATTATCGTCGAAGCTTTGTAAATCTTCATAAAAAGCCTATCCCGTAAAAAGATCAACAAAAGAGAAACTTTCTACATCCACAAGTCCCTTATCAGTCAATTTTAATTTGGGGATAACCGGAAGAGCCAAAAAACTTAAAGTCATTAAAGGATCTTCGAGCTTCGATCCAAGCTTTCGGATTGCAGCGGTTATCCGTTCTATTTTTTCCGCCACCTCATACAGGGGCCTTTCAGACATCAAACCGGCTATAGGGAGTTCCAACTCCTCCACAGGTTTCCCATTGTCGATTACAGTAATTCCTCCGCCCAATTTATTCAACCGAACGACAGCGCGGAATATATCCTCATCCCCGACCCCGATAACAATGATATTATGGGAATCGTGAGCTACAGTTGTAGCAACCGCACCCCTTTTTATCCCAAACCCTTTGACCAACCCCTTACCTATCCTGCCCGATGCCGTATGCCTTTCGACTATGCAAATTTTCAAGAGGTCGCGTGATGGATCCGAAACCACCTTCCGCCCGTTAATCTTCGGTTTCATCAAAAGCTGTTTGGTAACAATTTGATGAGGGACTATTTTGATAACCCGACATTTACCCTCACCGACAGGGTAAACGAATTCATCACCTTCGAGCCACTTTATATTTACGGAACTTCTCAAAACAGGTTTCGGGCGAGGCTTATCCACATAAATCGGCTCGCCGCCTTTAGCCACCAACTCGCCATTTTTATAAACCGCATGGATTTTTAAATCTTTGAAATTATTGAAAATGATTAAATCCGCCAAATTGCCCGGTCCGATAGCTCCCAAATCCCGCAGTCCGAAATACTCCGCCGGATTTATGGTTGCCATCTGAATAGCGATTATCGGATTAACCCCAAGTTTAATTGCTTTACGGACGACACCGTCTATATGTCCACTCTTAACTATATCTACCGGATTATGGTCGTCGGTTACCAGCATAAATCGCGATTTGTTTTCGCAGGTCACCAAAGGTATTAGATCGGCCAAATTCCGAGCGGCAGAACCTTCGCGGATCATCACATACATCCCCAAGCGGAGTTTTTCACGGGCTTCGCTTAAGGTTGTCGCTTCGTGATCGGAGCTTATCCCCGAAGAGATATATCCCTCAAGTTCCTTTCCTGATAGTCCGGGAGCATGCCCCTCTAACCTCTTCTCGGAATAAATCGCTATCTTATCCAAAATATCGGGATTGCCGTCAAGTACTCCCGGGAAATTCATCATCTCTCCCAATCCGACTACCCACTTTTCCCGCAAAAAAGGAAACAGGTCAAATGCCTCCATCTCCGCCCCCGATGTCTCCATATCCGTAGCCGGCACGCAGGAAGGCATTGTAAAAAAGACATTCATCGGATTATATTTCGAGGATTCCAACATATACCGAATCCCGTTATAACCAAATACATTTGCTATCTCATGCGGATCGGCTACCGCCGATGTGGTCCCCATCGGCAGGACCGCACGGGTAAATTCCGGCACGGTGACCATCGAAGATTCCAAATGGAAATGGGCATCGATAAACCCCGGAGCAATGTAGGCTCCTTTTAGATTTATATGCTTTTTGGCTTCATAACGAGGGCCTACCCCGGCTATTCTATCGCCATAAACAGCGACCGATCCTTTTATGATCTCCCCCGAAAATACATTGACTATTTTAGCATTATCCAAACATAAATCCGCTCGTTTCCTGCCGGAGGCAACGGCGACTAGTTCGGCTATCTCTCGTTTGTTTCTTCTCGCAAACGGATTTTCACTCATTATTCCTCCATATCTAAAACACCGCTATTTATGTATAATGAAAACCCGCAAACAGGTTGAAGGTTCATTAAATCTCATCAATGATAATACATCCGGGAACAGGGCAGACCAAAGCACATAACCCACAACCAACACATCGCTCCCTATCCACTTGAGGAATCCTTTTTTCAGTCTCCCAACCGATAGCTTCGTGCCCTCCATCTCTACAGGAGATATAACATTTCCCGCAATTGATACAGGAATCGATATCAATGATACTTTTGGGGCTTTTGAGTGGGAGATCGGGATGATTTACTATCTTATCCAAAGCCGCGCCGACAAGATCTTTTACGCTCTCGAAATTTTTGCGATGGAGATAACCGTCAAGCCCCATACACAGATCCTCGATGATATCAAAACCATTAAGCATAACGGCCGTGCAGATTTGAACATTGGAAGCCCCCACCGATAGAATTTCAACAGCATCCCGCCAATTGGCTATACCGCCGTTTCCCGATATGGGAAAATCGTGGACACCCTTTGAAATATCCGCCACAGTTTTTAGGGTAATCGGTTTTATCGCCGGTCCCGTCAGCCCGGAATAAGTTGAGGCTCCCCCAACCGATGGTATCGGTTCAAGGGTTTCAATATCTATGCCCATCAGCGCCGGGATAGAGTTGGAAGCTGTTACGCCGTCGGCTCCGGCAATTTTCACAGCCTTGACGATTTCAACGATATCGGTTACCATCGGCGTAATTTTTATCAGCACCGGAGTATCGCCTGCGGCTTCTTTAACCCAGGAGGCGGCTCTTTTGGTCGCTTCGGCGTTTTGGGCAAGCATTTTACCGGGGTCTTCACCTGCAGAACCCTGAGGGCAGGAAAAAGAACATTCGATTAAATCCACACCGGCATCAACTAAGGCTTTCGCTGTCGATTGCCATCCTTCTTTAGAGTCGGACATCATAGAAGCGGCGATCATTTTATTCGGATACTCGGATTTCAAAAGGGATATCCTTTTACAAACATCCCCGATATGGTATTGGCTGATAAGATCTATGTTTCCCATACCATATAAGCGCCCGTCATCATAGAAACCGCTCATCATAGGGTACACCA
>Ga0256841_1001719_pt1 | contig 18210 bp, 13 predicted proteins | sample 356308metaG_FD_185971 | JGI IMG/M metagenome (GOLD analysis project Ga0256841, IMG submission 185971) | Hydrothermal vent microbial communities from Mid Atlantic Ridge, Atlantic Ocean - 356-308 | ecosystem: Environmental > Aquatic > Marine > Hydrothermal vents | place: Atlantic Ocean: Mid... | reverse complement strand
CGATCCAGCCGATCCAGCCGATCCAGCCGATCCAGCCGATCCAGCCGAGCCAGCCGAGCCAGCCGAGCCAGCCGAGCCAGCCGAGCCAAAGGCCGAACCGATTCGTGGAACCTACCGTGGCGATACGCTATCAGGCGGCGCTGGAAACGATGAGATTCTTGGCCTAGGGGGCAATGATAGGATCGATGCTGGCGATGGTGACGACATCATCTACGGTGGCGACGGTCGCGATACCCTGAACGGCGGCGCCGGCGACGACCTCTTTATCCAGAACCGTGGAGACGACTACGACCGCCTCGACGGCGGCGCGGGCCACGACACCCTGTTGGCGGGCGAAGACAACGACATGCTCGGCCTGTCCGGCGACTTCAGCGCGGCCAACCGGATCGAAACCCTGGACGGTGGCGAAAACGGCGCGCGCATACAGGGGGGCTGGAGCAGCAACCGGCTTGACTTCAGCGAAGTCGAACTCAAAAACATCGACAGCATCCATGCCGGCCACGGCAACGACACGCTATTGGGTAGTTCGGCCTCGGACCAACTGTTTGGTGATGAAGGAAACGATCTGCTGATTTATCGTTACCAGCAAGGAGGCGACAGCTTCGATGGTGGCGCGGGTCATGACACACTGATGATCGAAATGCAATCCGCGCAGTTGGCATCGAATCCGAATCTTGCCCAGGCAGTAGCCGGAGTGGTTCAAGACATCGAGAATAATGGCGAGGCCGTCTCGGTGCTATTGGGGTTGAATGCGACCGGTATCGAAGGGGTGGATATACGCGTCGATGCCAGGCCAATGGCCGCTGAAGACATATTGGAGAAATGGGGGGAGAAACCGGTGGAAGGTCCGTCCGATGAGGTTGATGTGGCCACGGCGAGCCTCTTACCAGAAGACAAGGACGACAAGGACGACAAGGACGAAGGGTCGTCTTTCCGGGAATCGGATGATCCCTGGGAGGGGCAGTCCGATGATTCACCCGAGGGCTGGGTCGAGGCTGTCGAGGCGACGGACAACGCCAACACGGTGGGGGAGGGAGGCTGGACGGACGATGTCGTCAGCGATGGTGGCCTGGACGATCAGGCCGTTGCTGCTCTGGAGGTCGCGCCGGATGCCGGATTGATGGATGATCCGACGCAAGGGCTGGATCCCAGCGATGTCTTGGAGAACCCAATGCTCTGACCACGGCAGGAAAAACGCAGCATCCTGCTAAGTCTCATGTTGAGACCCGAAACAGTCCGGATCATGAAAGGCTGCCCGTGGTTCTGCCGCGGGATATCCGGGGCAGGGGCACTGGAAATGCTCCAGGCATTTCCCTCTTCCCCGTGGGTTATGTCGAGGCCAAGCCTACATGGATGTACCCGCGGACGAATCAGAGGCAATCGACTGGCGGTATATTCATGCCAAGGCTGCGTTTTTGTATCGGGGTGTGCCTTTGATATCGTAAGGTCAGGCGCGATGCATCTTCTGGACCTCTTCGAACGGGTCGCTCTCGTCTAGGGAGGCCTTTACCTTGCGGCTCAGCGGACTGAAAGCCGTGCATTGCCGGTCAGCATCGACGCTACCCAATGTCAGCATCGTCCAAACGGCGGAGATAGCCCACATCGTCAATCCCAGCAGTACCGTGTACCAACTGATGCCGTCATGCCCGAGAGGACCGCCGAACAGGCCGAAGATAACGCCGACCACGCCGGCCAGCCAGAATACGCTGATCGGCGCGGCGCAGCTGTTGCCACAACCAAAACGGCAGGCGCCAGCCGGCGGCACCAATATCGATAACATTAATTTTTTCATTGTATTTCAGTCTCTTCCATTCCTCAGGGAACCTTATAGCATAGCGTGGGAACTATCACCAACAGGGTATTCCCTAGTTGGGTGACTGCGTGCTACACAAAGGTTTTCAGGTTTACGTCGAGTCCAAATGGCGGCGCCGGCGTCGAGAATAGGGCAAACGGACATGGCGAACCGCCGATGAGGGCGACTGCCTCAGCTGGCGGCTTCGATATCGGATTCCTCGTGCTGGGTTGGCTCCGTCGGGACTTCCGGTGAGATATCGAGAATCTCCAGATCAGGATAATGCCGGGCATGGCATTCGGCCAGCATCAGCTCGCGTAGGCCGCCGAGGGTGTCGCGCATGCGCAGTTCAACTTCACTGATCGGTCGTTGGTTGTGCTGGAAGAAGCGTCGGTTGGAGGAATGCGTCACGGCGGTTGATATCGCTGGGGGATGCTTCTGTAACGCGCCGCGCCGCGCAAACTTGAGGCATCAGCCGTTCTTCAACGGATCGCTCAGATGCGGCTTGAGGGTAGCCAGCAGCGCCTGCTGTACGCGCAGCCCGCCAGCGACTACGTTGCCAGTTTTCAGGTGGCGTTTGCCACCGGCGATATCGGTGACCACGCCGCCGGCCTCCTGTACCAGCAGCGCGCCGGCGGCAAAATCCCATTCTGACAGCCCCAGCTCCCAGAAGCCATCGATGCGACCGGCCGCGACCCAGGCGAAATCCAGCGCGGCGGAACCGGGCCGGCGCAGGCCGGCGGTTTCCAGCACCAGATCCTTGAACATGCCCAGATAAGCGTCGATATGTCGCTGATCCCGATATGGGAAGCCGGTGCCAATCAAGGCGCCATCCAGGCCGCGCCGTGTGCTGACGCGCAGACGTCGTTCGTTCAGAAAGGCGCCGTTGCCCTTGTGTGCGGTGAAAATCTCGTCGCGCAGCGGATCATAGACGACCCCAGTGTGCAATATGCCCTTATGTTTGAGCGCGATCGATACCGAGAATTGTGGGAATCCGTGCAGAAAGTTGGTTGTGCCGTCCAGTGGGTCGATCACCCATTGGTAGTCGTTGCCTTGCTGCTCTCCGGATTCCTCGGCCAAGATGCCATATTCTGGGTAGGCCTTCCTCAAGACCGTGATGATGGCCTGTTCGGCACTGCGATCGACCTCGGTGACGAAGTCGTTACGCCCTTTCTTCTGAATGGTGAGGGTGTCGGCGCGGCCGAAGTACTTCAAAAGCACGCGGCCGCCGGCGCGGGCCGCGCGGATGGCGATATTCGTGGTTGGATGCATGGCGCGCGAGGATACAGGAATCCCGCCGGAGAAAGAAGAGCGAGGCTCGATTATCGCTGGCCGGAGACGGCAGTGATCGAGGGCCAGGCAAGCAACGCGATGCGTGGTCGAATGTGCTGACTCTCATGACGGACGCCCGGCCGTCATGAGGGTTACCCTCGGTTCGGCCGTGGGATGCCGAGCCACAGGCAGCCGATGGGTTACCTGCGCGGTATTGTGAAGCGGCCATATCCTGGGTGATGATCTGGGTCAAAGCGACGTAAACCACAGGGTTGTAATATAATTATATGGATTATCATGGCTGTGGACAGCCATGCGTCGGAATGATCGCGCATCCCCTTCCGCTCCTGGCTGTGTTGTTCATCGTGGAGGGAAGGCGGCCCCGGTCTCCTCGCGCCTTGCCGGGAATGCAAAGGGCACGCAAGCTATAATCCGACGCTCGATTGGCCGCGGCGCTAGCCAGATGTTGAAAAAGTCCTTCCATGGACTTTTTCAACGACGGAACCAGAAAATGCGATTTCCCGGTTCCTTTATTTTCAATGACTTGCCGTCATCGAAAATGGCGGTACATCCCTGTACCGCACACAGGCTGTTGAAAATGCCATTTTTCAATGGCCTGCTAGAGGCGTGGGGCGGATTGCATCCTACTCCGCGATGATCCTGATGAATCCAGATTTCTCCTATGCTTTGGTAGCCATGTCGATGAGTGAATCGCGACCGAATCCTCGATCCAAACCGGCCGGTCGGGCCAGATGGCGCGGCAGCCCGGTGGTGACAGGCCATCTGCGCCGCTGGCTGGCGGTGGTCTTTGTGCTGTTTGCGTTGCTGGCGATCAACGCATTGTACCTTGGCGCGGTGTCCGCGTTGGAAACGTTGACCGGCAAGCCGTGGCAGGACGGACTGTATCTCTATATGTTTCTCGCCCACTTGGCGCTCGGCTTGGCGCTGATCGCGCCGTTTCTGTATTTTGCCTTTCGCCATATGCGTCGCGCGCTGCATCGGCCGAATCGCAATGCGATCCGTGCGGGAATCGGCCTGTTCAGCGTGGCTTGCCTGCTGCTGCTTTCGGGTATTGTCCTGACGCGTTTCGGTTTCTTCGAGATCGACGATCCAAGCGTGCGCCGTGTTGCTTGGTGGCTGCATATCCTGACGCCTTTCCTGGTCGTCTGGCTGTTTGTGTTGCACCGCTTGGCCGGACCGCGCATGCGTTGGCGGGCCGGGCTGCGTTGGGGGCTCGCCGGGCTTGGCGTGACGGCCCTGCTGGTGGCGTGGCCACTGCTGAATCCCGGGCAGAAGCACTTCCAGGTGGGGTTTTTGCCAACCCTGGCGGAAACCCCGAACGGCGGCACTCTGGATGTGGACAAGTTGAACAACGATGCATTCTGCGCGGAATGCCACCCGGATATTGCTGATACCTGGAAGCTCAGCATGCACCACTTCAGTTCGTTCAACAATCCGGCCTATCGCGCCGCGCTGGATGAGACCCGAGAGGTTGCATTGCGGCGTGATGGCGATGTCGCGATCTCGCGTTTCTGTGCCGGTTGTCACGATGTCCTGCCTTTGTTCAGCGGTCGTTTCGATGACCCGGCCTTCGATCCAGGGACGGAGAAATCCATCGCCCACGCCGGCCTGACTTGTACCAGTTGCCATGCCGTCAGCGGTGTCGCCGGTCGCGTCGGCATGGCCGATTACCAACTCGACGAACCGGTTCGCTACCCGTTCGAACAAAGCGATAACCCGATTCTCGCCGCGATCGGCAAGCAATTGATCCGCGCGCGTCCGGATATCCATAAGCGAGGCTTTCTCAAGCCGGTATTGAAGAAGGCGTTGTTCTGTTCCACTTGCCACAAGGCGCATATGCCAGAGATGGTGAACCATTACAAATGGCTGCCGGGTCAGAATCACTTCGATAGTTTCTGGATGAGCGGTGTATCCGGTCATCGGGTCGACAGCTTCTACTATCCGCCAAAGGCTGTCGAAGCCTGCCGAGACTGCCATATGCCGTTGCTGGCGTCAGACGATCCGGCGGCGCGCGATTTCGGCGGAAACGGCCAACGCAGTATCCATAGCCACCAGTTCCCGGCGGCGAATAGCGGTGTGGCGAGATTGCTCGGCCTGCCTGAACGGGTCATCGAGGCCGACAGGCAGATGCTCCAGGGCGCATTGCGGGTGGACATCTTCGGCCTGCGCGACGCCGGCCGATTGGATGGCGAGCTGCATGCGCCATTGGGCGATACACTGGTCAGCCTGGCGCCGGGGCGCGACTATCTGCTCGAAGTGGTATTGCGCACGCTGCGCATCGGCCATCAACTGACCCAGGGCACGATCGATTCCAACCAGCTGTGGGTCAGCGTGAAGCTGAAGGTCGATGATCGCCTGATCGCCGAGAGCGGTGCGATCGATCCGAATGGCGAGGTTGATCCGAACGCCTATTTCCTGAACGCCTGGGTGCTGGATCGTAACGGCAAGCGCATCGCGCGGCGCAACGCACAGGATATCTTTGTCAAGCTCTACGACCATCAGATTCCTCCGGGCGCGGCCTCGGTGGTGCATTATCGGATGAAGGTGCCAGACTGGGCGAAGGGTGAGGTCCGCGTCGAGGTGGCGGTGCATTATCGCAAGTTCGACAGCACCTATATGCGTTTCGTCAGTGGTGACGAGGCGCATGTAAACCGCTTGCCAGTGATTACTCTGGCGCATGACGAGCAGCGCATTCCGATCGAGGGTTCGGGCAAGCCGGCTGGCGAGGACATTGGCGCCATCGCGCCGTGGCAACGCTGGAACGACTACGGCATCGGCCTGCTGCGAACCGACAAGGGCGATCACAAGGGCGCCTTGCGGCAGGCCGAGCATGCCTTTCGACAGGTCGACGGTCTGGGACATGCCGATGGCCTGATGAATCTGGCGCGTGTTTATCTGCGTGATGGCGATGTCGACAAGGCCGCCGCCGCGCTGTCCATGCTGGCCGAACGGCATGCCGATTTCCGTCCATGGACGCGCGCCTGGCTGAGCGCCCAAGTGGAACGCCAGCGTGGCAACCTCGACGGCGCGATCGAGACGATGCGACAGCTCTTGGAGACCCGCTTCAACGAAGCCCGTCAACGCGGCTTCGACTTCTCCAAGGACTATCGTGCCCAGGCGTGGTTTGGTCGCCTGTTGTATGAGCGGGCACGGCGCGAACGCGGCGACAAGGCGGCGCGTCGGGATTGGTATCGCCAAGCCGAACAGGCCTTCCAGCAAGCGCTTCGCTGGGATCCGGAAAACCTTGCCGCGCACTATGGCTTGGCGCAGGTGTATGCCGCGCTGGGAGACGCCGAGAAGGCTAGGCGCCAGCGGCGTTTACATCAGCGTTACCGACCGGATGACAACGCCGTCGAACAGGCCGTGGCTATCGCGCGGCGCGACAATCCGGTCGCCGATCATGCCGCCGAGGCAAATGCTGTTTATCGCTTGCGTCTGGTCTCCGTCGGCGGCGAGCGACTCGCGAAAACCGAATCGACGAACCCTATCGAGCAACAGCCATGACAACGAAACCCACGAAACGCTCGGACGAACATATCGCCAAGGTCTTTCGCTGGTCCTTGCTGGCCGTCGCGCTGCTTGGCGCGCTGGTTGCAAGCTTGGTGCTCATCTTCGACAGGGACAGCTCGCGGGCGGTGCGCGAGGCGGTCATCGAAGCGCCCGCGCGCCAGCCGAAAACATCTGAAGCGAATGCGCCGACGCTGCCGTTCAGCGATATCAGCGACGCTGCGGGCATCGACTTCCAGCATGTCACCGGCGCCTATGGCGACAAGCTGCTGCCCGAGACCATGGGGAGCGGCGTGGCCTTTTTCGACTATGACCAGGATGGCGATCAAGATCTGCTGTTCGTCAATTCGAACTGGTGGTTGGATCATGCCGAAGGGCCTGGCGCCAGCAGTGAGCTGTACCGGAACGACGGCGGCGGTCATTTCCATAAGGTCACCGAGGAAGTCGGCCTGAAACTGTCGCTGTATGGCATGGGCGTCGCCATCGGCGACTACGACAACGACGGCTGGCCGGATGTATTCATCAGCGCGCTCGGTGAGAACCGCCTGTTGCGCAACGATCACGGTCATTTCAACGATGCAACCGAGGAAGCCGGCGTTGCCGGGCTGGCATCGGATTGGAGCACCAGCAGCACCTTCTTCGACATGGACAACGACGGTGATCTGGATCTGTTCGTCGGCAACTATGTCACTTGGTCGCGCAAGATCGACCTGGAGATCGATTTCCGTCTCGCCGGACTCGGGCGCGCCTATGGCGCACCGAATCATCATACCGGCGCGGTCAGCCGACTGTATCGCAACGACGGCGGCCATTTCACCGACATTACTCGGTCGTCCGGCATCGCAGTGGTCGACAAGAAGAGTGGCCGGCCGGTCGGCAAGGCGCTCGGCGTGATGCCCTTCGATGTCGACCGCGACGGCCTGACCGACCTACTCGTGGCCAACGACACGGTGCGCAAGTTCCTGTTCCACAACCTGGGAGGCGGTCGCTTCGAAGAGATCGGTAGCGTCGAGGGCATCGCCTACGCCAGCAACGGCAAGGCTACTGGCGGGATGGGCATAGACGCCGCCTATTATCTGAACAACCCGGATATCGGCGTCGCGATCGGTAATTTCGCCAACGAGATGACCTCTTTCTATGCCACGCTGGACGGTATGCGACCCTTCGTCGACGAAGCGGCGGTCAGCGGACTCGGCGCGCCGACACGCTTGGCGCTGACCTTCGCCGTGTTGTTTCTGGATGCCGATCTGGATGGCTGGCAGGATCTGTTTCAAGCCAACGGCCATCTGGAGAGCGAGATTGCCCGGGTGCAGCCCAGTCAAGCCTATGCCCAGGCGCCGCAACTCTTCTGGCAGTGCGCCCAGGTGGACTGTCCGCGGCGCTTCCTGCTTGCCGACCAGATCGGAGATCTTGGCAAGGCCCGGCTGGTCGGACGCGGCGCGGCTTGGGCGGACATCGATGGCGACGGCGACCTGGATCTGGCGATCAGCCAGAATGGCCGGCCAGGACGCTTGTATCGCAACGATCAGCGGCTCGGCCACCATTGGTTGCGCGTGAAGCTGAGGGACGCGGCGCATCGCGCGATTCCCGGCGCGCGGGTGCAACTGACCGCCAACGGTGTCACCCAGTACCGCCAAGTGACGCGTACCCACGGTTACCTGAGCCAGTCGCCACTGACGTTGACCTTTGGCCTCGGCGAGGCCGACAGCGTTGCCGGGGTGACGGTGATCTGGCCGGATGGCGCCAAACAATTGCTCAGCGTGGATGGTGTCGACAAGACCCTGGTCATCGATCGGAGTCAGCCATGAGCCGGAGTAGCGCATGCTTCGGTCTGCTGCTCACGCTATGGCTGGCGTCGGGCATAGCGCTCGCCGATAGTCTGTCCGAGCTGCCGGTGGCATGGCAAGGCCGCCTGCTGCCATTGCCGGAACAAGATCTCAGCGCGCTGGAAAACTCAGTGCGCCAGCGTATCGAAAAGGTGCGCAATGCGCTCGATGTCATGCTGCGCGACCCGGCGGCCGAGCATGACGAAATAGCCGAGGCTTGGGGCAAGCTCGGCGCGCTGTCGCAGGTCTACCTGATGCATACCGCCGCGCGCATCGCGTTCGAGAACGCGCATCGCCTCCAGCCCAACGATTTTCGCTGGGCCTACTATCTGGCCTGGGTCGAGCTGAGTCTGGGCGACAACCAGCGGGCGCTGGATCTGTTCGGCAAAGCGCAAAAGCTGCGTCCCGATTATGCGCCGCTGATCCTGCGTCGGGCCGAGGCATTACGTGGCCTGGAACGTCTCGACGAGGCGCGCCAGCTCTATCTTCAAGCATTGAAACGACCCGGACTGAAAGCGGCGGCCAGTGCGGGTCTGGCGCAGATTGCGTTATTGCAACGCGATTTCCAACTCGCGGCCAGGCTGTTTCGGCAAGCGCTGAAGATAGATCCCGCCGCAGATGGCCTGCACTACCCGTTGGCCCAGGCGCTGCTGCAACTCGGTCAACGCCGGCAAGCGCGCGCCTGGCTGGCCAAGCCTGGCAGCGCGCCGCCCAGGGTCGATGACCCATTGATCGGCGAACTCACTGCGTTGCATCATGACGCTCGCCAGTATTTCCACCAAGCGATGCTCGCACTGCGCAAGCAGGACTATGCGCGCTCGGTCGAACGCTTCGAGCAGGGCATCGCCGCCGGTGGCGACAACCCGCGCGCCGCCATCTCGCTGGCGCGCACACGCTACCTGGCCGGCGACAAGACAGGTGCTCGGGCCGGGCTGGAAGCGGTCGTAGCCCGCCATCCCGACCAGGCACTCGCATGGTTTCTGCTCGGTGTGCTGGACGATGCTGAGGGACGCGAGCAACAGGCGTTGGCGCGCTATCGCAAGACCTTGGCGTTGGAACCGGGTCACGAAGGCGCGACCCTGTTCCTCGCGCGCGCGCTGTTCCGCCGGAAGGACTATGCTGGCGCGGCGAAATACTTCGATCGACTGACCAGCCGCAATGTCGAACAGGCACCAGTCTGGCTGTTCGATCTCGTCAGCCATATCGGCATGAGGGAAGATTCGCGGGTGATCCGCCGGCGGCTGGAAACCGCAGTGCGTAAATTCCCCGAGAACCCGGTATTCCGCAGCCTGCTGGTGCCGTTACTCGCTGCCTCCGGAAATAGCCAGGATCGCAAGCGGGCACTGGCACTTGCGGAAGCGCTCGCCGCGGCTCGCCCGATACCGCCGGTTCATGACCTGCTGGCCAGGGCGTTGGCCGCCAACGGCCGCTTCGACGACGCGGCCGCCTATCAGCAGGGCATCGTCGACTTCGCGCGCAAGCGGAAAACCGACAATCGACAACTGGTCGCGTTGGAAAGCGTGCTGGAAGCCTATCATGAGCATCGCTCGCCACCAGTCGCCGGGATGCGCGCCGAGGCGTTCAGCATACCGCCGGTCGAGCCGGGCGCGGTGTTTCGTAACTACCAGGCGGCCCGGCCGTATTGACAGTTACATTCCATTCCGTGATGACAGCAGGATGCGGAAGTTTTCAACAATGGGCATCGGGAACGAAAGGGCGGGGGCTGTAATCCGGCGGCTCGACTGGCACGTGACCGTGCCGGCCGATAAGGAAATAGTCGACTGGATTGCCAAAATTTGTGTCGGCTGGAAGGGTTCTGAGTATTGTTGGCTATACTCCGCGTCTCATACCCAGTTGTCACTAAGGAATATGGAAAACCATGAAGTTAGGTATGATGATTGCCGCCTGTGTATCAGGCGCCGTGCTGATGGGCTGTCAGTCCAATCAAATTGCTGATTCGATCGGTTCCACCGGTAGTCTGATCAAGGGCGTGACGGTATCCAGGGAGGACTTGGTCGCCAGCGCGCACCTGTCTGCCAAGGAAATGGACAAGGAAGCCAAGGTGGCTCCCGCGTCCAGCAAGTACACCAAACGCCTCAATCGCCTGACCAGAAATCTGCACCGTTACGATGGATAAAAGCTGAACTACAAGGTTTATCTGTCGGACAAGATCAATGCGTTTGCCATGCCGGATGGCACGGTGCGCGTGTATTCAGGCTTGATGGACATCATGAATGACGATGAGCTCCTGGCCGTCATCGGTCACGAGATCGGTCATGTTGCCCACGAACACGCATTGAAGCGGTATCGCAAACAGTATCTGACCAACGCGGCCAAGCTGGGCCTGTCCGCCGGCGGTGGCGCCAGCGCGGCGGTTGCCGGCGCGTTCGGTGACCTGGGTGAGGCCTATCTGAATGCACAGTTCTCGCAGGCCGACGAACTGGACGCCGATGCCTATGGCGTTCACCTGCTGAAGAAAATCCACAGGAACCCATACGCGGCGGCGGATGCGCAGAAGAAGCTGAAGAAAATCAGTTCATCGGATCACAGCGTGTTCTCCTCGCACCCGGCATCCGACACGCGTATCGAGCGCGCCATCGAGGCCACTGATGAGGTTTCAGGCAAGTAGGCCGGTATAGTCACGGCCAGGCGAGCGCCGGATGTTAGCGTGCGTGCCCTTGTTGAGGAGAGGTCATAGGGTCGATGGGCAACACAGCCAAGGCGCTTCAGTGCGCGTGCGATCACTCCGGTGCTTGGCTGGGCGTGGCTAAAACAACTTTTTCGAGATCCTCTTAGCAGGCCGTTGAAAAATGGTATTTTTCAACGGCCTGCTAAATCCGAACGGGCAGGCATCCTATGCGGGGGGGCATTCGCGATACCGCGCATTTCTGAATTAGAATATAATGACTTAATGAACCAGATTGGCTCAGCAGTGCGCACCGGGGTGGTGCGCCGGTACTGGGTAAAGTGCGGTTTTGCTACCTTTTTCTGTTTGTGGGAATTTGGCAAGCCAATGATATTGCTTGATAAATATATTATGGCACGAGTTTTGCTTTATAATCCGGGTAATTGAACATTCGCGCGTGGCTCGTTCGCCGCGCGATACGGGCTGAATCCGAGGTTAGGTCATGAAAGAACGTTTGGTACTGGTGGGAAACGGCATGGCTGGCGTGCGCACGCTGGAGGAATTGCTGAAATATGATCCCGAGCACTATGAGATAACGGTGTTCGGCGCCGAGCCGCATCCGAATTACAATCGCATCATGCTGTCGCCGGTGCTGGCTGGTGAGAAAACCATCGACGACATCATTCTGAACAGTCGCGAATGGTATGCGGAAAACGGTATCACCCTACATACTGGCGACGCGGTGGTTGCCATCGATCGCGCCGCGCGCAAGCTGAAGGCCGAGTCTGGTCTGGAGGTCGAGTACGATCGCCTGCTGCTGGCCACGGGGTCGAACCCTTTCATCATCCCGGTGCCGGGCGCGGACAAGACTGGCGTGCTGGGCTTTCGTGACATCGCCGATGTCGACAAGATGCTCGAAGCAGCGAAACAGTATAAGAAGGCGGTCGTCATCGGTGGCGGCCTGCTCGGCCTGGAAGCTGCGAACGGCCTGATGAAGAACGGCATGGATGTGACCATCGTGCATTTGATGGACATTCTGATGGAACGCCAGCTCGACCATCCCGCCGCCGAGATGCTGAAGGCATCGCTGGAAGCGCGCGGCATGAAGTTTTTGATGCAAGCGTCCACTGCGGAGATCGTTGGAGCCGATCGCGTCAGCGGCGTGAAGTTCGCCGATGGTTCCGAGGTCGAGGCCGACTTGGTGGTGATGGCGGTCGGCATCCAGCCGAATATCGAGTTGGCGCAACAGGCCGGCATCCATTGCGAGCGCGGCATCGTCGTCAACGACACCATGCAGACTTTCGATCCGCGCGTCTATGCTGTCGGCGAATGCGTGCAGCATCGCGGTGTCTGCTATGGCCTGGTGGCGCCGCTGTTCGAACAGGGCAAGGTCGCGGCCAACCATCTGGCGCGGATTGGCATCGCGCGCTATGAAGGTTCGGTGACCTCGACCAAGCTGAAGGTCACCGGTATCGATCTGTTCTCCGCTGGCGAGTTCAACGAACAGGAAGGCGACGAAACCCTGGTGTTGCAGGATCCGGCGCAGGGCGTCTACAAGAAGTTGGTGATCCGTGATAACCGTATCAAGGGCGCGGTGATGTATGGCGACACCATGGATGGCACTTGGTATTTTCAATTGTTGCGCGAAGGCACCGATATCGCCGATTTCCGCTCCACCATTCTGTTCGGTCAGCATGATGTCGGCGACGCCGGCCATGGCGACACGGCGCGCGTGCTGTCGCTCAGCGACGATGCCGAGATCTGTGGCTGCAACGGCGTTTGCAAGGGCGAGATCGTCGATGCGATCCAGACCAAGGGATTGTTCACCCTGGACGATGTGAAGGCGCACACCAAGGCGGCCAGTTCGTGTGGGTCCTGCGCCGGCCTGGTCGAAGCGCTGCTGGCGAACACCGTCGGCGAGGGCTACGATGCCGCGCCGAGCAAGAAAGCGATCTGCGCCTGCACCGAGCATAGCCACGAAGACATAATCAAGGCGATCAAGGAACATGAGCTGAAGGATATGCGCACGGTGTTCGATTTCCTCGCCTGGAAGACCCCGGATGGCTGCGCGACCTGCCGCCCGGCGCTGAACTATTACCTGCTGGCGAACTGGCCGGCGGATTACCAGGACGACATGCAGTCGCGTTTCATCAACGAGCGCGCACACGGCAACATCCAGAAGGATGGCACCTATTCGGTGGTGCCGCGCATGTTCGGCGGACTATGCACACCCAGCGATCTGCGTGCGATTGCCGATGTCGTCGAGAGATACGATGTGCCCGAGATGAAGGTTACCGGTGGCCAGCGCATCGACCTGTTCGGTATCAAGAAGCAAGATCTGCCGACAGTGTGGAAGGATCTGTCCGATGCCGGTTTTGTCTCTGGCCATGCCTATGGCAAGGCAATGCGTACCGTGAAGACCTGTGCCGGCAAGACTTGGTGCCGCTTTGGCACGCAGAATTCCACCGGCCTGGGCGTCAAGTTGGAAGAGCTGACCTGGGGTTCCTGGATGCCGCACAAGTTCAAGCTGGCGGTGTCCGGTTGCCCGCGCAACTGCGCCGAGGCCACGATCAAAGACTTCGGCGTGGTGTGTGTCGATTCTGGTTACGAATTGCACATCGGCGGCAATGGCGGCATCAAGGTGCGCGTCACCGATCTGCTGTGCAAGGTCGATACCGAGGAGGATGTGCTGGAATACTGCGGCGCTTTCACCCAGCTGTATCGAGAGGAAGCGCACTATCTGGAACGTACCGCGCCCTGGGTGGAGCGCGTCAGCCTGGGTTATATCAAATCACGCATTCTCGATGACGAGGCCGGGCGCAAGGCGCTGTACGAGCGCTTCAAGTTCGGTCAGAAATTCTCCCAGATCGACCCGTGGAAGCAACGCGCCGAGGGCGCCGAGGCGCATGAATTCATGCCGCTGGAAGTCGTCAGCCAATAAGCAGGTGTTATTGAGATGAGTAACTGGACTGAAATTACCCCGCTCGATCAGATACCCCAACTGGGTTCGCGCGTGATCACGACCGATACGATGGAGATCGCGGTGTTCCGCACCGCTGCCGACGAGGTCTTCGCGGTGAAGAACGCCTGCCCGCACAAGGCCGGACCGTTGTCGGAAGGCATCGTGCATGGCAACGCGGTGACCTGTCCGCTGCACAACTGGAAAATCGACCTGTCCAGCGGCGAGGCACTGGGGCCGGACGAGGGCTGCACCAATACCTTCCCGGCGAAGGTGGATGGGGGCATCGTCTATGTCGATCTGAAAAACAGCAGTCGGGCTTGTTGACGTGAAGATTCCCTGTCGCTTGCCTGCGATTTACCCATAGCAGGCCGTTGAAAATGGCATTTTCAACGGCCTGTGTACGGTACAGGGATGTACCGCCATTTTCGATGGCGGGGCGTCGTTTCCCGCATGAGCGTGATAACCACGGCCAGCCGAATCTTGGAGCTATCGCAGTGCGCCTGGCCGTGGCTATCGACTGTCTTGACCTATATCAGGCCGTTCTCCAGGATGGTTTGAAAAGCCGGGTCCGCGCGGTTATAAAGGCAGGTTCACGCCGGCATTCCGTTGGCGTCCCTATGAAGTTGGAGGAGACACCATGAGTAACAAAATAGTCAAAGACATCATGTCCACGGGCGTGCGCACAGTAACCCCGGAAACCCCGATCAAGGAAGTCGTTTCGCTGATGTGCCTGTACCGCTACAGTGGCTTGCCGGTGGTCGACGACAACGGCAAGCTGGTCGGCATCATTGCCGAGAAGGATGTCTTGAGCCGCCTGTTCCCGAGCATAGAGGAAACCATGCAGGGGCTGGCCAACCTGGATTTCGACGATGCCGCCAACGACTACAAGGCGTTGATGGACAAGACCGTCGACGATCTGATGGCGCACGGCGCGAAGACCGTCTCGCCAGACATGCCAATACTGCGCGCGGCGGTCTACATGGCGATGAATCGTTTTCGCCGCATCCCGGTCGCCGAGGGCGACAAGCTGGTGGGTATGCTGAGTCTTGGCGACGTCCACAAGGCGCTGTTCCATCAAAGTCTGAACACCTGATCAATTCCTGGAAACAAGCCATGCTTTTCGGTCGTCACAAGAAGAATCCGATCAAGCTCGCCGACAAGGGCGCGGTCGAATGGAAATATGCCACCTGTGGCTATTGCTCCACCGGCTGCTCCATCGAGGTCGGCCTGGACAAGAACGGGGTGCCGGTAGCCTCGCGCGGTGTCGCGGATGCCGATGTGAATCGCGGCAAGCTGTGCATCAAGGGCATCTTCGAAGACAAGCTGTTCACCAGCGGCGGGCGGGGTGATAAACCCCTGATGCGCAAGCACCGTTGGGACGCGTTCAAGGAAACCACATGGGATGTGGCGCTGGATCATGTTGCTGACGAAATCAAGCGCATCCAGACCGAACACGGTCGGGATGCCTTCTCGATCGTCTCCACCGGTCAGATCATGACCGAGGAGTTCTATACCCTGGGCAAGCTTGCGCGCGGCGTCATCGGCACCAACAACTACGATGGCAACACCACGTTGTGCATGGCCTCGGCGGTGTCCGGCTACAAGCGTTCCTTCGGCTCCGACGGCCCACCGGGGTGCTACGAGGACTTCATGCATACTGACTGCCTGCTCGCGATCGGTTCCAATCTGCCGGAACAGCATCCAGTGATCTATTGGCGCATGCGCGAGGAACGCGAGAAAAGACATTTTCCGCTGATCGTCGTCGATCCGCGTGTCACCATGCTGGCGCAGAACGCCGATGTGCACCTGGCCGTCACGCCCGGTACCGATGTGGTATTACTGAATGCGTTGGCGCATGTGATTCTGAAGGAAAACCTTGCGGATATGGAGTATATCCGCGCGCACACCACCGGCTTCAACGCCTTCGCCGCCGAGATTGAAAACTGGGATCCTTGTACCGCATCGCGGATCTGCGGCATCGACGAGGACACCATCCGCAATGTCGCGCGCACCTACGCCAAGGCAAGGGCTGCGATGACCATCTGGACCATGGGCATCAACCAGTCGACGCATGGCTCCGATGGCGTGGTCGCGATCAACAACCTGAACCTTATCACTGGCAATATCGGCCGGCCTGGCGCTTCCAGTCTGTCGATCACAGGTCAATGCAACGCCATGGGCACGCGCGAATGGTCATCGGCCTCCGGCCTGCCGGGTTACCGCTATCTGGAGAACGATGGCGACCGCGAGGAGATCGCCACATTCTGGGGCATCGACCCCGGTTTTCTGCCGAGGAAACGCGGCCTGTTCATGACCGACATCCTGCCCGCCATCGAGACCGGCCAGATCAAGGGGTTGTGGTTGATCGCGACCAATCCGATGACCTCGATGCCGAACACCCTGCGCATCCGCAAGACGCTGGAGAAGCTGGAGTTCCTCGTCGTGCAGGATGCTTATCGTGATGTCGAGACCAACGAATACAGTCACGTCTTCCTACCGTCGGCACTGTGGGCCGAGAAGGAAGGCTGCATGACGAATACCGAGCGTCGCGTGAACCTGATCACCAACGTCACCCAGCCGCCGGGAGATTCCAAGGCGGATCTGTGGGTGTTCAACCAGATGGCCAAGCGTTTCGAACAAGGGCGTAAGATGGAGTTTCCGGAGAAGGCGGAGCAGGTCTTCGAGGAGCTGCGCAACCTGTCGCGCGGGCGCATGCTGGACTATTCCGGCATGACCTACGAAAAACTGGAGAAGCATCGTGGCCTGCAATGGCCTTGTTCCGACGAGTCCAGCGAGTGGGCCGGCGAGGATTCCAGTCAGGGCACCCAGCGCTTGTACACCGACGGGCGTTTCGCCTATCCGGATGGCAAGGCCAAGCTGATCCCGCTGGCGTTCGTCGACAACAACGAGAAGCCGGATGAGGAATACCCATTCTGGCTTAACTCGGGACGCGTGGTGGAACACTTCCATACCCGCACGCGCACTGGCAAGGTCGGCAACCAGAACAAATTCAGCCCAACTCCGTACATGGAGATGAACCCCGACGCGGCCGCCAGGCTGGGTATCAAGCATGGCGAATACGCGCGCCTGGTATCGCGGCGTGGAGACGCCATCGTAATGGTGCAGACCACCCAGCGCATGGCGCCGGACATGGTGTTCGTGCCGTTTCATTACCACGACTGCGTGAACCGTCTGTCGCTCGGCCTGCTCGATCCCTATTCCCGCCAGCCAGCCTACAAGCAGAGCGCGGTGAAGGTCGAGAAGATTGCCGACCAGAAGGCCGCTGCGGTTCGCAACAAGGCCGCGCGAGCCTATTGATACCTTTCTTGTGGGTTGGACCGAGTCCGACAACGGCGTCATCCCGAGATATCGTCATGGATAGCCTAGCGTCGGATTCTAGCAGGATGTTGAAAAATGCCATTTTTTAACGGCCTGTGCGCGGTACAGGGAGGTACCGCCATTTTCAACGGCCTGCTAGGAGTCTGTCGGCCTTAGCCGTTTGAAGCGAAAATTCACGGGATCGTATCAAATGTGCTTGTCATGCGAGGAGAATAGCCGCGCTATTTGATGAGCATGATAAGTGTAGTTAATCGGTTCCGTGGATTTTCAGCCAAACAGCGCGCCGCATTGGGCGGTCGCGGTAGTGAACGGGTGAGAAATCCGGGCTAGGGTGGGTGCCATTTCATTTCTGGCGGGGCGCGAGGCGGTCATGGTATCGCTTGGCATATTGCGCCAGAAAGTCACCAGGATGGCTGCTGGTCGCGTCCGCATTCGCTGCCGAACATCATCCTGTATTTGCCGGATCATCAGAGAAACCATGTTTACCCCAAGACCGAAAGAACGCGACTATGCCTGGGTGCCAAAGGCCGAGCACCCGAAGACCAACCGTTATGGCAAGCGGATCGAGACGGTGCCGGACGGTAACGCGCTACGCGGCCAGAGCCTGAACATCAACGGCGATGCGTCGGTCTCGGACAACCCGAACCGCTACAAGCAGCACGGCTTCTATTTCAATGCCGATGCCTGCATCGCTTGCCATGCCTGCGAGGCGGCCTGTTCCGAGAAGAACGATCTGCCGCCGCATCTGGCGTTTCGTTCGGTCGGCTATATCGAAGGCGGCAGTTATCCGGCTTTTCAGCGCTTGAATATCTCGATGGCCTGCAACCATTGCGATGACCCGGTTTGTTTGAAGGGCTGCCCGACA
>Ga0256841_1001718_pt1 | contig 18216 bp, 14 predicted proteins | sample 356308metaG_FD_185971 | JGI IMG/M metagenome (GOLD analysis project Ga0256841, IMG submission 185971) | Hydrothermal vent microbial communities from Mid Atlantic Ridge, Atlantic Ocean - 356-308 | ecosystem: Environmental > Aquatic > Marine > Hydrothermal vents | place: Atlantic Ocean: Mid... | reverse complement strand
AGCAGGTTCAGCGCAAAGGCCAGGACGATCCCGGTCCAGCTGATGGATGATCGCGGAGGATGGCGGTGATTGTTCCGGCCCATGAGTGCTCCAGAAAGCGGTGTACTGTGAAGGATGCCATGTTCGATGCGGGGGCTCGGGAAGGGGGATGCTGGGGGGAGGCCTGGCCTCATCCAGGCCTCCTCAGGTCACGACGCCGATCTTTGGCTCGGGCGGAGCTGGCTCCAGTCCGGCTCGGTGTAGGTCTCCCGCCGCCAGCGGAAACCCGGCTCCAGGAGGACGCCTGGCTCCTGGGCCTCCAGCAGCAAGCGCAGGGCCAGGAAGATCATGGTGCGCTGCTGGGCCGGGTTGTGGGGCTCGCCCAGGGGATGGCCCAGGGGCCACTTCACAAAGACGGCCCGGGGCGCGCCCACAGCCAGGGTCAGATCCTTGGCGATGGAGATGCTCACCGTGGGGATGCCCACAGCTTCGATGGCTCTGGCGATCAGTCCCACGGACCGATTGCAGTAGCCTCAGGCCGGGGTGAGGAAGGCGAAATCCACCCCGTCGGCCAGGAGCTTGGCCGCCACCTCCGGCCCGGTCCGCTCCACCAGGATGGGCAGCTGCTCTCCCTCGATGTGGCCCATGAAGCTGAAGTGACGGGGCGCCACCTGACCGATCACCCCCCGGCTGGCCAGATCCCGGAAATGGTCCAGGGGCAGGATGATGTTGGGATCCGCATCCGCGTCCTTGTGGTTGTAGTATTTGTGGGTGATGACCAGCCGGTCCAGGGCCGCGTCCCCGGGGATCTCCCGGTAGCTGGCGTCCCCCTCCGGGTTCTCCATGTCGAAGGGGGGCTGCTCCGGCAGGTGGATGCCCCCGGTGGTGAGCAGAGCCGCCCGGCATTGGTCCAGGGGCTTGGTCAGACGGGCGAAGGGGATCTGCTCTCCGGAGTCCTGGCTGCGCCGAGCCAGGAGCCTGGCCCAGAGCTGGGCCACCGCCGGGATGCCGAAGAACCAGTTGCCGAACCGGTCGCCCAGGGTGCGTTTCTCGGTCATGGGATGGTGTCCGTTGGGATGGTTGGATGAACTGCAGGTGGACTGCGCCGAATTATTGTAAACAACCGATCCCGGTCTGACAAATGGCAGGGAACGAAAGGGTGGGGTCAGGGGCCCGAGCCCGCCCCTTGCCGCGCAGATCCGTCACCGGTAGCGGACCCGCCCCACCTCCAGGAAACCGCCCTCCCCTGGGGGTTGGACAGGCAGCCACTCCCCTTGGAAAGGCCGCACCCCCACGAGCACTCGGTAGAGGCCCGGGCTGGCCGGGTCCGGGGCCAGGCGATAGGGATCGGCCAGGATCGCCCCAGGCGGCCAGCGGTCCGTGGCGTAGCGCCCCTGGGCCGGGCTGTGATCCCGCTCCGCGGCCAGCCAGCCATCCTGGTGGACCAGCCGCACCACCGGGCGCAGGTCCTGGGCCAGGGGCGTGGCGGCCCGCCAGTAGAGGGTCAGGGGCAGGGGCTGGCCCAGGGGCAAGGGATCCTGGGGCAGCTCCGCAGCCAGGAGCTCCAGCCCCTCCCCGAAGCGGGCCAGGGGCGCCACCTGGGCGAAACGGGCCGGCTCCTCGGGCCTGGGAGGAGCGAAGGCCGGCCGCACCACCAGGAGCAACGCGGCGAGGCCCACCCCGGCCATGAAAAGCAGGAAGCCCCCCACCATCTTTTCCAGCCCCCAGGAGCGGCCCTGGACGGTCCCGTCCAGGAGCCCGGCGACGCCCGCGCCGACCCAGACGGCCAGGGCGGCGATCCCCGGCCACATGAGCCGGGCCTGATCCGTGCCCAGGGCGATGGCGCTGTAGCGGACGATGCTGGCGACGACCAGGATGGGGGCCAGGGCCAGGATGGCCAGGACGAAGCGGGTCTGAGGAGTGAAGGGCCGCTGTCGGGACAGGGTGCGGAGGATCCCCGCCAGGAGGGCCAGGGAGGCCAGGCCCGCCACCGTGTAGGCCCAGCGGGGCAGCCAGATCTGGCCGATGGGCCCGAAGCGCCCCCAGAAATAGTGGTAGAGGCCCCGGGCCAGCCAGCGGTAGTCCTCCCAGGTCAGGGGCGCGGTGCGCTGGTCCACTGTCTGGCGCACCAGGGCCCAGCCCAGGGGATCCCCGTAGAGGCGGACGTTGCGCAGAAGCCAGGGGGAGGCCACAGCCAGTCCCAGGCCCACCGTCAAGGCCAGATGCCCCGCCCCGATGATCCACGCCTGCCGCCGAGTACGCTGGGGCCAGAGCCCGCCCAGGACGGCCAGGCCGGTCAGGGGCCAGAGGGCCAGGGTCCCCACTTTGGAGAGCAGACCTAGCCCCAGGACCAGCCCCAGGAGCCCGGAGCGACGCCAGGAGAGGCCCCGGCGCACGCTGGCCACCAGGAGCCAGAGGGCCAGGCCGCCGAACGCCCCGGCCGCGTTGTCGTTGTTCATGGCCCCGCTGATGAAGAGGAAGCCCGGCAGCCCGGCCAGGAAGGCCGCACCCAGCAGGCCGATGGCTGGCTTCTCGGGGAAGCTCTCCTGGCCCAGCCGCCAGGTGGCCCAGAGGGTCACGCCCCCCAGGAGCACGGAGAGAAAGCGGGCCAGGTGCAGGGCCAGGGGGCCGTCTCGCCAGGGGAAGGCCTCCAGCCGGGTGTGGACGAAGAAGTTGGGCGGCGCGTCCGGGCCCAGGGGGAAAGCGTCCGGATTGGCCCGCAGGAAGTCGAAGCCCATGCCCGTCCACCCCCCCAGGAGGGCGGCCAGGCCGTGGTAGAGGGGCGGGTGCTTGCCCTGGGTGACGGTGGGTCCCACGGGCAGGGCCCGGTGCTGGGCCAGGTAACGGGCGTAGGCGTAGTGGTCCGCCTCGTCCGGGGCTTCGCCCAGGGGCACAGTCACGGAGAAACCGGCAGCCAGAAGCAGGTAGACGACCAGGATGGCCAGGAAGAGACGGCGGGATGTCACGGCGCGCCTCCCCGGTCAGGCAGGAGGGCTGGGCCCAGCTCCACCCGGTTGTCCGGGGTGGGTGGACGGGTGGCCAGGTTGCGGAACGTTCCCTCCTGGAGTTCGTAGAGACCGGCCCGCAGGCTCTGGCCCTGGGGCGTCCAGCCGGCGGGCAGGGGAATGCGGTGGGTGTCGACCAGGAGCTCCCCGGGCCGCCAGCGGCTGGTGGGGGTGAAGCCGCCCACAGGATGGCCATCGTGCTGGGCCACCACCTGGCCATCCGCTCCCAGGAGGTGGACGAAGGCCTTGTAGTCCCTGGCCGTCTCCCGCAGGGCCAGCCAGTAGAGGGTCACCTCCAGGACGTCCCCGCCCCGGGCCAAGCGACTCTCCGCGCCCACCAGCAGGGCCACATCCTCCAGCTGGGCCTGGATCGGCCGGGGAGTGCGGTAGCGGCGACCCAGCCCCAGGCCGTTCAGGGCCAGAGCCAGGGTCAGCAGCCCCAGGAGCAAGGCCGCGCCTAGCAACAGACGATCCGAGCCCGAGCCGGACCAGCGCCAGGCCAGGCCGATCCAGCACAGGGCGGCCAGGAGGGCCAGGACCGCGCCCAGGCGACGGGCACCGGTGGTGCCGAAGCGCAGCTCCACCTGGTGGGTCCCAGCAGGCGCGTCCACGCTGACCAGGCCCAGCTCGCCGGAGGGGTAGACCGGGGCGGGCAGGCCATCCACCAGCCCGTTCCAGCCGGGCTGGGCGAACTGGTGCAGGCGCAGGACCCAGGGTTGTTCCCTGGCCAGCTCCAGGCTCCAGGCCGCGTAGCCCACCCGAGTGAGGGTCACCTGGGGCCGGGGCTGGAGGGGTGGCCCGTCCTCGGCGCCTGCCCGGGGGCGGCCCAGGGCCCAGCGCTGTTCCGGCACCGTCACCGGCAGGAACTCTCCGGTCCAGGTGGCGCCCACCTGGCCCGCCTCCGCGTCCTCCCGCCACATCCGCTCCGGGGACCAGGCCTCCTGGGCCGGGAGCTCCAGAGGCTGGACGGGCAGGCCGGGCAGGGAGACCAGCAGGAAGGCCAGGGTCATCCCAGCCAGCCAGGCCCAGCCGGGGATCCGGGGCAGGAGCCGGGGCAGGGCGGCCCCGGTCACCGCGGCGGCCAGGGCCACCAGGCCCAGGAAGCGCCAGGGGTACTGGAGATAGCCCAGGAGCGGGGTCAAGGGGCGCCAGAGGGGCAGGCTCAGGGTGGTGGTCATGGCCAGGGCCAGGAAGGCCAGGCCCAGGTGAAAGCCCAGGATCGGGGCGTTGGGGAGCAGGCGTCCCCGCCCGTTCTTGGCCAGCCACCTTCTCCCCAGCCAACCCTTCCCCAGGAAGAGGAGCAAGCCCAGGACCAGCAGGGCCAAGGTGAGGCCGCTCAGGGGATAGACCAGGGCCAGGCCGGTCGCGTCCCGGTAGGGGTAGAGCAGGGAGCGGGCCAGGAGCTGGCCCAGGGTCAGCAGATGGTCCTGGTAGCCCTGGGAGGGGCCGGCCGCGCCGACGCCCACGGCCCGGCTTTCGGCCAGCACCGGGAGCCAGTAGCCGGCAGAGAGCCCCACGGCCAGGAGCAGGGAACCGGCCCCGGCCAGGAGCCGCCGCCAGCGTCCGGTCCAGACGGCCAGGAGCAGCAGGTAGGCCAGGGTCACGGGCATCATGAGCAGGGCCGTGAGGTTGTGGGTGAGGACCAGCCCGGCCCAGGCCAGCGCACCCCAGAGCCAGGAAGCCCGGGGCCGCTCCTCCCGGAAGGCCCGGGTGTAGGCCCAGAGGATCCAGGGCGGGAAGAGGAAGGCGAAATGCTCCGGGATGGCGCCCCGGGTGTAGGCGTCGGCCAGGTGATAGGGGAGATAGGTGTAGATCACCCCAGCCAGCAGGCCGGGCAGCGCCCCCCACAGGGCCCGGACGTAGAGGAAGATGGCCAGCCCGGCCAGGAGGAAGCCCAGGCCGATGGTCAGCTTGGCCCCCAGGACCGGATCACCGGTGAGGAGGGCGGTGAGCGCGCCGGGCCAGTAGCTCAGGGGGGAGTAGAAGTTGAGCACGGCCTGGCCATAGCCGAAGCCGAACTCCGGGAAGAGGCGGGGATGGAGCACCCCCTGCTCCCAGGCTCGGGCCAGGGCGGCCATGCGGTAGACGTGGAAGCGGCCATCGTCGGAGACGAAGAAGCCAGGGCGCAGGAGGGGCCCCAGGGCCGGGAGCAGGAGGAGCAGGCCCAGGGGCAGGGACCATCGAACCAGCCAGCTTGGCGTTTGGGCGTGCTCCCTCGCGTGGTGGATCATGGCCGCACCGTCACACTGCCCAGCAGGAGTTGGTCCGCGGTGTTGCCGGCCTGGTCATAGACGGGCCGTCGCGCGCCGGTGGCCGGATCGTAGAGGCCCATGCGCAGCTGGTACTCGCCCGGGGGCAGGTCCGGCGGCAGGAGCAGCTTGTAGGTGTCCGGGATGAACTCGCCGGGCTGCCAGCGGCTGGTGGGGGTGTAGAAGAAGCCGGGCTGGCCGTCGGTCTGGGCCCGGCTGACGCCCTGGAGGTCCACCAGGGCGACGAAGACCTGGTCGTTGTCCGTGACCCGACGCAGGGCCTGCCAGTGGAGGGTCACCAGGAGGGGCTGGCCGGGGCGGGGCGGGCCCCAGACATGGTAGCCCAGGAGCTGGGCCCGGCCGTCGAAGTTGGTCCAGGGCTCCGCGGGGGGTGTGGGGGTGTAGATGGCGCTGGCCCGGCTCTGATGCCACTTCAAGGGGAGGAAGATCAAGGCGCCAACCAGGAGCAGACCCAGGAGCAGACCCCAGAGACGCCTCCAGACCACTAGGCCCAGGAGGAGAAGCAGGGAGCCCAGGGAGATCCAGCTCCCCACCCGGCGGGGCGGCGTGGACTCGAAGCGCAGGGTCACCCGGTGTTCCCCGGCTGGGACCGTAGCGGTGACCAGGCCCAGCTCCGTGGAGGGTGTGGTCTTCACCGGCTCCCCGTCCACCCTGACCTGCCAGCCAGGGAAGTAGAAGATGCGCCAGCGCAGGGTCACGGCCTGGGGTGTCTGGACCGTCATCTCCTGGAAGAGAGCGGCCTGGCGGCCCAGCTGGATGCGAGGGATCACGGGCAAGGGGGGCTCAGTGGGCAGGCCCTCGTCGGGCAGGAACCAGCGGTCCCGCAGGCTGTCCGCCCAGATGGGCATGTACTCGAAGAGCCAGGGGCCCCCGTGCTCCCGTAGCCAGAGGCCGGTCTGGAAGTCGTACTTGGCCAGGATGTCCGGCTGCAGGTCCGCCTCCTCCAGAGGCTTCTCCTCCCCGGGGACCGTGGCCACCTCCGCGATGTTGCTGGGCAGGGAGCCGGGTACGATCCAGAGCAGGGTGACCGCCACGCTCACCAGGGCCAGCCACCCAGGCGGCAGGCGGCGGTAGCCTTTGGGAAGCCAGGCCACCAGCAGGGTGATGCCGCCCACCAGGTAGGCCATGGCCAGGGAGAGAGGACCGTACCAGCGCCAGGGATACTGGAGGTAAAGGAGGGGGCGGAAGCTCTCCCAGAGGGAGCTGGAGAGGCGGCTGGCCAGGAAGAGGGAGACCAGGGCCATGCCGGTGAAGAAGAGGTGCTGCCAGCGCTCCAGCCGACGCAGCCGGGGCCAGGTGAGGAAGGCGGCCAGGGCCCCCACCAGGGCCAGGAAAGGGGTCCGGGAGGCGTTGGTCAGCTCCACGCCAGGCCAGGGCAGGGCGAAGAGCTGATCCAGACGCTGGATCATGTACTGGGCGTAACGGCGGGTGCCGGCGATGATCTCCGCGGCCTCCGCGGCGTGGACGTAGTCGATCTCCATCAGGGCCGGCAGGGTGAAGAAGGCGGTCAGGCCTACGCCCAACAGCCCCATGACCAGGCACCCCACCAGGGCCGAGGGAACCGTCTTCCCCGGAGCCAGGCGCAGTTGGGGACGGGGCCCCGCTCGCCGCCAGTCCGCCACCACCCAGACCGCCGCGTAGGCCGTCAGGAAAGGGGCGAAGAGGAGCACGCTCAGGTTGTGAGTGAGGATGAAGCCAGCCAGGATCACCCCGCCCAGCAGGGCCCAACGGAGGCTACGGGAGCGGCCGATGTGCCAGATGGCCAGGAGGAGCAGGGGCGGAAAGAGAAAGGCCCAATGCTCCGGCAGGGCCCCTCGGATGTAGCCGTCCCCGACCCGGTAGGCGGCGTAGGAGTAGAAGAGGGCGCCCAGCAGGGCTCCGGCCCGATCCAGGGAGTGGCGGGCGAAGGCGTAGAAGGCCCAGGCGGGCAGGACGAAGCCCAGGGCGATGAGGGCCCGGAAGCTGTCCAGGAAGCCCAGGCCCAGGATGTGGAGCAGCTCCCCTGCGTAGTAGATCAGGGGAGCGTAGAAGTTGAGGACCGGAAAGCCGTAGCCAAAGCCCATCTCCGGCAGCCAGCGGGGATAGAGCGCGCCGGCCCGCAGGGCTCGGTCCAGGGTGTAGAGGCGGAAGATGTGGTGGTAGCCGTCGTGGGTGGCCGGCAGGTAGGGATTGGTCAAAGGCCGGAGGAGAGGGAGCAGCAAGAGCAGGATCAGCGCAGCCGGGGCCAGGAACGCGCCAGTGGCGCGCAGGTGCGTCGCGAGGAGTCCTGCCACGCCGGAAGGCCTGCTTGCCGCCTGGATGTCCGAGGAAGGATTGCGCAAAACCATGGAGCCCATTATACCAGGCGCGAAGTCCGGATCTGAAAACGGCGGCCGGAAAAAGTTCCGCGCCCAGGCGCCGTGCAAAAACGCAACCCGATTGGGGCATGTGCTATAATGGACGCCACGCCAGCCCCGTTTGGCGCTGCATCGGATCGCTGCCACATCACCTTCACCGGGGAAGCCGGGAACCACCATCGAAGAAGAGGCCCCATGGCTCGTTCATCCAAGGCTCGTTCATCCAAGGCTCGTCCATCCAGGGCTCGTGTCTCCAAGAGGACCAGACGGGGATCCGGGAGGCCGGGCACCCGAACGGCCGCCTTCGGTTCGCCGGAGCGACGCAACCACGACGCGACCGCCTTCTACGCCGGTCGGCTCTACCAGGGGCTGCCCCAGGAAGAGAAAGCGCCCGAGCTGGAGAACCCCATCCCCCCGGAGAAGCTGGACCGCATCTTCTGTCGATCTGCGGAGGAGATGGCCGAGCTGCCGGACGCCAGCGTGCACCTGATGGTCACCTCGCCCCCCTACAACGTGGGCAAGGAGTACGACGAGGACTTCACCCTGGACGAGTACCTGGCCTTTCTGGACCGGGTCTGGCGGGAGGTCTATCGGGTGTTGGTGCCCGGTGGGCGGGCCTGCGTGAACGTGGCCAACCTGGGACGCAAGCCCTACATCCCCCTCAACGCCTTCATCGCCCAGGGGATGATGGCCGTGGGCTTCCTCATGCGGGGGGAGATCATCTGGAACAAGGCGGGCAGCGCCAGCCCTTCCACCGCCTGGGGCAGCTGGATGTCCCCGAGCAACCCCACCCTGCGGGACGTCCACGAGTACATCCTGGTCTTCTCCAAGCAGCGCTTCGGCCGCAGCAAGCGCCGCCCTGCCGACCCAGACGCCCCGGAGCCTCCACAGGAGCGGACCAGCACCATTAGCCGAGATGAGTTCCTGGAGTTCACCAAGAGCGTCTGGACCTTCCCGCCGGAGCCGGCCCGGAAGGTGGGGCACCCGGCCCCCTTCCCGGTGGAGCTGCCCCGGCGCTTGATCCAGCTCTACACCTTTCAGGGGGACGTGGTGCTGGACCCGTTCATGGGCAGCGGGCAGACAGCGCTGGCCGCCCGGCGCACGGACCGACGCTACGTGGGCTACGAGATCGACCCCAATTATGTCGAGCTCGCCCAGCAGCGCCTCCAGGCAAATCGGGGTCAAGGGAAGGGCTGAGCCGAGCCTGCGCCTCGAGAGGATGCGAGGAAATGGTAGCCAGGCCCACTAGGCGAAACCCCACTCGTTCTGCTATACTGGCGGTAGCTACTGCACCCCAGGCAGCCTGCGCCTGGGAATCCCATCCCTCAGGAGGAACCGCGTGAATTCCAGCTGGACACGGAACGCCTTTGTCTATCTGCTGATCATTGTGGCCGCTGCGGCCCTCTTCTTCAATGTTTACGGCCCTCGGGAGTCGCCCAAGAGCATCCCCATCAGCCAGGTGGTCCAGCAGCTCAAGGACGGCCAGGTGGAGCAGATCAACGTGCGCGGAGAGGAGCTGCACGTCCTGTTGAAGGGCAGCGAGCAGCCCTACGTCAGCCGCAAAGAGCCGGACATCCCCCTCACCGAGACCCTGCGGGGTCTTGGGGTGGACGAAGAGGATCTGGCCCGGGTCAAGATCGTCTACGAGCCGCCCAGCAACAGCAACAACTGGTTGACCCTGGTGGTCAATCTGCTTCCCCTGCTGCTGATCGCCGGCCTCTTCCTCTTCCTCTTCCGCCAGGGCCAGTCGGGCAGCAACCAGGCCCTCTCCTTCGGCAAGAGCCGAGCCCGCCTCTTCACCGGGGACACCCCCACGGTGACCTTCGACGACGTGGCCGGCGCGGAGGAGGCCAAACAGGAGCTCCAGGAGGTGGTGGAGTTCCTCAAGGAGCCCCAGAAGTTCGCCGCCCTGGGGGCCCGCATCCCCAAGGGCGTGCTCCTGGTGGGCCCTCCGGGGACGGGCAAGACCCTGATGGCCAAGGCCGTCTCCGGCGAGGCCGGCGTGCCCTTCTTCAGCATCTCCGGCTCGGAGTTCGTGGAGATGTTCGTGGGCGTGGGGGCCAGTCGGGTGCGGGACCTCTTCGAGCAGGCCAAGCGCAACAGCCCCTGCATCGTCTTCATCGACGAGATCGACGCGGTGGGCCGGCACCGGGGCGCGGGCCTGGGCGGCTCCCACGACGAGCGGGAGCAGACCCTGAACCAGATCCTGGTGGAGATGGACGGCTTCGGCACGGACACCAACGTGATCATCATCGCCGCCACCAACCGGCCGGACATCCTGGACCCGGCCCTGCTGCGCCCCGGCCGCTTCGACCGCCGGGTCACCATGGATCGCCCGGACGTCCAGGGCCGTCGCCAGATCCTGGAGGTGCACGTGAAGGGCAAACCCATCGCCCCGGACGTGGACCTGGACATGATCGCCCGGCAGACCCCTGGCTTCGTGGGCGCGGACCTGGAGAACCTGGTCAACGAGGCGGCCATCCTGGCGGCCCGACGCAACAAGCGGGCCATCACCATGGACGAGATGCAGGAGTCCATCGAGCGCATCGCCCTGGGCGGGCCAGAGCGGCGCAGCCGCCTGATCACCCCCCGGGAGCGGAAGGTGGTGGCCTACCACGAGGCGGGCCACGCCATCGTGGCTCACCTCTGCGAGAAGGCGGATCCGGTGCGCAAGATCAGCATCGTGCCCCGGGGGCAGGCCCAGGGCGTCACCCTCACCGTCCCAGAAGCGGACCGCTTCCTTCTGCCCCGCTCCTACTACGTGGACCGCATCGCGGTGGCTCTGGGCGGTCGGGTGGCGGAAGAACTGGTCTTCGGGGACATCTCCAACGGCGCCAGCGGTGACATCCGAAGCCTGACCCGCATGGCCCGGGCCATGGTCACCAAGTTCGGCATGAGCGAGGCCATGGGCCCCCTGCAGTTCGGCCGCCAGGACGAGCTGGTCTTCCTGGGCCGGGAGCTCTCGGAGCAGCGGGACTACAGCGAGGAGGTGGCGGAGCAGATCGACGCGGAGGTGCGGCGCATCGTCAACGAGGCCTACGCTCGAGTGCGCCAGATCCTCACCACCCATCGGGACAAGCTGGAGGCGGTGGCCAAGGCCCTGCTGGAGCGGGAGACCTTGAGCGACACGGAGTTCCTGGCCATCTTCGAAGGTCGGGATCCAGGCCAGGCGGCCGGGGATGGGCTGGCGCCCCAGCCGGCGTAGCCCCAGATCCCCGGGACGCGGCCAACCGATAGACAGCCGACACAGAGAAACAGCACAGAGAAAAACGAGAGAGACGCCCCGGTCGGGCGTCTCTTTTTCGTGCATCGCTTTCGCTCGTCCAGTTTTCCGTTCCTGGCCCGGCGACCAGGGGCTCCTCGTCTCTCAGCTGCGGCTGAGGAGCACCACCCCCACGCAGATGACCAGGACGGCCAGCCAGCGCATGCCGCTCACCTGTTCCCCCAGGAAGAAGGCGCCGACCAGGGTCACCAGGACGTAGCCCAGGCTCAGCGCAGGGTAGGCGTAGCTCAGCTCCACCCGACTGAGGAGAATGAGCCAGAAGATGCTGCTCAGGCCGTAGGCCCCCACGCCGCCCAGGACGTAGGGGTTGAAGAAGGCCCGGCTCAGGCCGTCCACGATGGAGCGCATGCTGCCGCTGATCACGCCAACGTGCCCCATGCCCTGCTTCATCATGAACTGGCCGACGACGTTCAGCCCGACGGTGATCAGTACCAACGCAAACTGTTTCATGGAAGTGTCTCGAGAAAAAGGTGTGGCTGGGAAATGTCTGGAAACTGGAAAAAAACGCCTCGCAGGAGGACTATCTCGCCAAAGCCCTGCCGAAGCCCTGTAGGCAGGAGCAAGGCCGCCTCGGTCAACCGGGCATGCGCTGATTCAGCCAGGCCGCCAGATCGTCCAGGGGCTTCTCCTTGCCCAGGTCGTTGTGCAGCTCGTGGAAGTAGCCCTCGTACAGGAGCAGGGTCTTGTCCGGGGAGGAGACCCGCTGGAAGAAGGCCTGGGAAGCGTCCGGGCGCACCACCGTGTCGGCCAGGCCCTGCATGAGCAGGAAGGGCAGGCGCAGCTCCGACGCCCGGGCCATGACCCGAGGCTGGGCCGCCAGCATCTCCACCGCCCAGCGGGCCGAGCTGATAGGCACGTAGAGGGGATCCTGGACGAAGGCCTGGACCACCGCCGGGTCCCGGGAGATGCCGCTGTTGTCCCCTGGGCGCTTCACGGTGAACTGAGGACGGAAGCGGTTGGCCAGGCGCAGGAACCAGACCAGGTGTCGAGGCGTGTCCGCGGCCAGGGCCGGCGCGGAGATGACCAGGTAGTCCAGGGTTTCGGGATAGTCCAGGGCGTAGGCCAGGCCGATGAGCCCGCCCATGGAATGGCCGAAGAGGGCCAGAGGCAGACCAGGATGCCTCTCCCGGGCCAGGGAGACCAGGCTCTTCACGTCCTCCAGGTAGTCCTGGAAGCGATCCACATGGCCCCGGGGCCCGCCGGAGCGTCCGAAACCCCGATGATCCAGGGCATAGACGGCGTAGCCCTCGGGCAGAAGCCGCTCCACCACGTTGCGGTAGCGCCCGCTGTGCTCCCCCAGGCCGTGGACGATGACCACCACGCCTCGGGGCGGCTCCTGGGCTGGGAGCCAGCGCTGGTAGAAGATGGGCACGCCCTTCACGCCCACGAAGGTGCTGGCCGCGTGGCGGGCCGCCTGCCCCGGCTCCTGGGGGGCGCTTGGAGCGGCCTGGGATGATCCATCCGTCATGGGGTGCTCTCCTCCTGCTCCAGGGCCTGGCCCGGGCCTTGGGCCAGGTGCACAAGCCAACGATGCCAGGGCGCCGGCTCCCAAGTGAGACCCAGGGCCTCCAGCCCAGGGCGGGCCGCGGCCAGGTGAGCCCGGCTGAAGGTGCGAAAGCGCACCCGTCTGTCCCGTTTGCCCAGGAGCTGGATGGCGGTGGCCACTAGCTGACCCTCCTCTGGGCTGCCCCAGAGCTCAGGCGCCAGGGCCATGAGCAGGCGCAGCTCGTCGTGCCAGCGGGTCTGCTGGATGAAGCCCACGGCCTTCCCTTCCTGCTCCACCTGGAGGATCTTCGCGTTGTGGGCCAGGGTGGGCTCGTGGGTGGCCAGGATGCCCGCCAGCTCCTCCGGGGAGATGCCCGGGTAGTCCAGGGGCAGCAGGGTTCGGAGCGGCTCCGTGAACCGGTTGGGAAACTGGGGCGTCAGGCTGAAGCCCGGCGGCAGGTGGCTTTCGCTCTCCAGGGGCAGCTCGGCCACCATCTGCTCCAGCTGGTAGTCCATCAGGTGGAAGCCGGCCTCCTGCAGCTGCTCCGTGACCCATCTCGGCGCGTCCGCGCGCAGGCCGAAGAAGAAATAGGTGTAAGCGGCTTGAGCCCGGGCCTGGGTCAAGGCCGCCTGGAGCAGCTGGCTCAGCAGGGCTCGCTGGGATGGTTCCTGGGATGCCACCACGGCCCAGTCGAAGGTCCCCAACACGTCCCCCATGTACTGGATCACCAGGTAGGCCCGGATCTGGCCATCCTGGACGGCCACCCAGGTGTCCATCTGGTTGCGCAGCATGCGGGGCCCCACGAACTTGCGGAACATGAGATGGCGCCACCAGCTTCGCTTCAGCTCCAGCATGCCGTCCGGATCGCTGGAGACGCCGGCCAGCATGAGCTGGAGGACCTGGTTGATCTCCTGGGAGGAGGCGATGTGGATGTCAGCCATGGGAGTCGTTGGATCCAGTCCAATGTTGCTGAGCAAGCTTGACCACTTCCCGGTCGTCGTCGAAGGTCAGCGTCTGGATGGCCTCTTCCGGGGTGAACCAGCCCACCGCGTCCACCTCGAAGCTCGAGTCGGTCAGCTCGCCCCCCACCACCCGGAGCAGAAAGTAGTCCACCTTCTTGTGGACCAGCACCGGCTCGGTCTTGCCGTAGGTGTCCCAGTACCAGTACTCGGTGGTCTTGAGGAAGGCCTCGGGCACGGTCTTCAGGCCCGTCTCCTCCTCCACCTCCCGGACCGCGGTCTGCTCTGGCGTCTCCCCGGCCTCGATGGTCCCTTTGGGGAGCTGCCAGCGGGCGCCGCCTGCGGTGGAGATGAGGGCCACCTGGATGATCTCCCCCTGGTCCGTGGAGACGCGCCGGTAGGCCACACCCCCCGCGGAGTGGGCCGAGCGCACCCGATGCTTTCGTTTGCCCTTGGGGCGCTGCCCGGAGGGACGTCCCTTGCGGGAGCGTCGGCGCGATGGGCCGCTCGAGGGCTTGGACGATGGGTCCTGGGATGAGTGGGGCATAGGCGATTCCAAACTGGCGATTCCAAACTGGCTGGGTCAATCCGAAGCGGCTGGGGAGGGCGTGGGGCCCGAGCGGGACCAGTGGCGCTCCTCGGGCATGGCCGCCAGGGGGCCGTCGGCCACGGCCTGGGCCAGGGCTCGGGCCAACCGCTCCCAGTTGTCCGGCGGCAGGCGCAGGAGATCCGGGGGCAGCAGGCTGGGCGTGGTGAAGATCAGCGCCTGGGCCAGCTCCTGGGGCGTCCACACAGCCCGGGCTCGGGCCACTACCACGAAGGTCTCCATGAACTTGTCCAGGAGAAGAAGCCAGGCGGCCAGGCTCTGTCCCCAGCCCACCTCGCCCTGAGGGGTGGGCCCCGCCCCTGCCGGGAAGCGGAAAGCCACGGCCCCGGCCTCTGTGACGCGCATGCGCTGGGGCAGCACCGGCCCTGGATTCAGCCGGGCCGCTGTCCATCCGCGGAAGCTGCGGTGCAGCAGGCTGACCTGGGGCGGCAACAGCTGGGTCGCGGCCTCCAGGAAGGGACGACTGCCCGGGGGTGGACCGTCACTGCGGACGAGGTTGGCTCCACCCGGAGATTTTTCCTCCGGCGGAAAGAAGATCCACTGTTCGTTCATAGCCACTTCCAACGGCGAAAGATGTGGAGGAGCAGCAGGGAAATCAAAATGAAGACCAGCCAGAGGGCCGGGTAGGCCCAGGGCCAGTCCAGCTCGGGCATGTAGCGAAAGTTCATCCCGTAGACGCCGGTCAGGAAGGTGAGGGGGATGAAGATGGTGGAGATGACCGTGAGCACCTTCATGATCTCGTTCATGCGGTTGTTGGCCAGGGCCATGTAGACGTCCACGATGCTCCGGGCCAGCTCCTGCATCCCCTCCACCAGGCCCACCATCCGCACCAGATGGTCGTAGACATCCGCGAAGTAGACCCGGGCCGCTCCAGGCACCACCGAGTACTCACTGGTGGCCAGCCGGTTCATGAGATCCCGCTGAGGGCGCAGGACCCGATTCAGGCGTAGGGCGCTGCTCTTGGCCGTGAGGATCTCGTCCAGCAGGTTCTCCTCCGCGATGTTGCCCTCCAGGAAGATGACGTCGCCCAGGCGCTCCAGCTCGGCCTCGAAGCGGTCCAGGATGCGCATGAAGCGGTCCGCCTGCCGGTCCAACAGCTCGTAGAAGAGGAACGCGGGCCCCCGGGCCAGGCCATCCTCCTGGTGATATTCCTCGGTCCACAGGGCGTCGATGGCCGCCATGGGCCGCTCGTGAATGGTGACCAGGAAGTTGGCTCCCAGGAAGACGTCCATCTTGCTGCTCACCAGGTCGGCGATGGCTTCCCCCATGTAGACGCTGTGGATGACCAGGTAGAGATAACGGCGATAGTCGTTGATCTTGGGCACCAGCAGGGGACTGGCCACGTCCTCCACAGCCAGGGGGTGAAAGTGGAAGACATCCTCCAGCACGAACTGGCTCTCCTCATCCGTGGGGGAGAGCATGTCCACCCAGACGTTGGCGTTGCCGTCCCGCACCGCATCGGGCAGCTGCTCCAAGGGTAGGTTTGGCACCAGGGTGCCGCTGGCATGACGGTAGAAGATGCGGATCATGGCGTTCGTGGCAGGAGAAGGGGTGGGGGATCGCCGCCCCAGGGATAGGCGACTCGGGGTCGCCAATGTCCCGTAATGATAACACAGGCCCTGGAATTTGGCAGAAATGCCCGGCGAAATTCGCCCCAGAACGCCAGGAAGAAGCGGATCACCCCTCCCTGGCCGGTGATTCAGGTGCGGCTGCGTCGGCCCAGGAGGGCCAGGACGCTGAGGAGGAGGCCCAGAGCGCTGATCCCAGCCAGGGCCGCCAGGGCATAGAGGCCGTAGCGGACCCAGGCGGCGCGCCGGGCCGGGGTGGGCGAGGGCTGGAACTCCGAAGGCATGGCGCCGCCAGAGGCCCCACCCAGGTTGGGCGGACCAGTTCGGCTCGGGGCTGGGGCCAGCTCCGTGGCTGTGACAGAGACCGTGACAGAAGCGGTGGCAGAGGCGGTGGCAGAAACAGTGGCAGTGCGGGTGGCGATGAGGGTGGCCACCGGACTGGGGGCAGCCGTCTCTGGCGCCAGGGTGGCGGTAGGCGTGTCTGTGGGCGCGGAGGAGGGGGGAGGAGATGGTGTCAACGTAGGCGTGGCCACCGGCGATTCGCCACCGGATCCCGGACCGGAGGCGGGGGTGGGGGTGGTGATCGCAGGGGTATTGGTGGGGGTGGCAGTGAAAGTGGGGGTGGGCGTGGGCGTGGGAGGCACAGGGGTGGCTGTGTCCGTGGCCGTGGGCGTGGGGGAGGGATAGGGCGTGCCCGATGGGGTGGCCGTGGGCGTGGACGTGGAGGTGGGCGTCTGGGTGGCCGTGGGCGTGAGCGTCCAGGTGGGCGTGGGTGTGCGGGTGGGCGTGGGCGTGACGCTGGGGTAGCGAGTGGGCGTGGGCGTGGGGGTCCGAGCCGGCGCCCCGCCCTGGCCGCAGAGGGCGCCGCCCACCGTGGGCGTGGCCTGGGGCAGGTAGGTCCAGGTCTCCTCCAGGACCAGCCCCGGCTGGCCGCTGCTCAGCTGCACCGTGAGCCGGTAGAGATAGATGGTTCCGGCTTCCAGGAAGCGGTCGTCGACGACCGTGTAGCGGCTGCCGTCCACACCCCGGGCCGGCAGGAAGCCCTGGTCATCGAAGCCGTAGGCGTCCAGCCAGTGCATGGGCGCCGCCTCGCTCCAGCCATCCCCCACCTTCTGGGCCCGGGCCAGCCTGTAGCCCAGGACGTTGGCCTCCGACTCCGCGAACCAGGCCAGACGGATCCCCTGGCCCGGGGCGTTGTCCGCGGCGAAGCAGGTGACGGTGCGAAGCGCATCCGTGGCCGTCTGGGATGGAACGGTGGGCGGGGCAGTGGGCGGCGCCGTCTGCTGAGGGGACGCCAGCTCCGCTGTTGCCCCCGCGAAGGGAGTGGCCAGGCCGGTGGTGGTCCCCAGAGCGGCCAGGAGCAGAAGGAAAAGGATGAGGTTGCCAGCGGAAGCGCGGTTCTTCAAGGGCGGGTCACCGAATGGGGTGGCGGAATAGAACGGTTGGGCGGAGCAGGCCCCTGGCCCAGGCTCCGGGGAGCCGGTGACGTCAGGACGCCTGGACCAGAGGAAAGGGCCTGCTCGGCCGGTGAATCAGGCAGTGCCTCAGGCACTACCTCAGGCACTATCCCAGACAGCGGTTCAGTTGGTGTCGAAGTCAATTATAGCCTGTTGACACTTGCCCGGTCCAGCCGCGCCGTCGGTATGGACGAAGGCCATGGCCGAGATGCGGTCGCCCTGGTCGTCCACGATCCAGAACCACCAGTCGCCTTGCCGGGCGGTGCCGGCCTGGATGATGTGGCTGTAGTAGCCAGGATCCCAGCCGGGATAGCCGGCATGGGGGCCGCTGATCTGGGGTTGAGTGGCCCAGGGGCCGTCCGGTTCGTAGCTGAAGACGATCCGGTAGCCGTTGGCCGGCGCGCCATCGTAGTAGACCGTGCCTTCCACGTAGGTGACCCCGGCGTTGGGCTGGCAGTCCACCAGCTCCGCCCGGTTGAAGACGTAGCTGGGCGTGGCCGTGGGCGTGGCCGTGGGCGTGGCTGTGGGAGTGACGGTCGGCGTCCCTGTGCTGGCCGGGGTCGCGGTCAGGGTGGGGGTGGGCGTCGGCGTCGGCGTGGCCGTCCCCGGGACGGTCCACTGCCAGACGAAGCGGTAGCTGGTGTGGATGGTGTAGGCCGGCTGCTCGATGCTCCCCAGACCCATGCCCCAGACGTCGTCGGCCGGGTTGCCGTCGTTGGGCGCCAGGCCATAGGAAGGGGCCACCGAGTACATGGCGAAGTCCCCTGCGTGGGGCTCGCCGGGCTTGGCCTGGGTGGTGAGGAGGGTCTCGCCGCCGTTCCAGTAGACCCGCATGGGCACGCCCACCATCCGTTGACCGTTGGCGTCCAGCACGTCGAAGTAGATATGGTGGCGTCCCGCGGACTCCTCTTCGTCCATCCACTCGCCCTGGATCAGCCGCCAGTAGCCCTGGCCGCTGGCCGCGCTGGCCTCTTTGAGCACCGTGCCCCGCTGGTCCAGCCGGGGATCCCACTGGCGCGCCCCTGGGGGGGTGGGCGTGACCGATGGGGTGGGCGGCGTGGTGGAGACAGGCGTGGGCGTGGCGGTGGGTGTGGAGGTGGCTGTGCTGGTCGGTGTGGCTGTGGGCGTGTTCGTGGGCGTGGGGGTGGGCGGCGCGGCCCGCTCGATGAGGGGCAGATAGAGCGGCCAGCCGGTGACGCTGTCCGTCACCTTGTAGATGGCGCCGTTGAGATCCACCACCAGGATGTTGCCCTCCTCGTCCAGGCC
>Ga0256841_1001717_pt1 | contig 18227 bp, 12 predicted proteins | sample 356308metaG_FD_185971 | JGI IMG/M metagenome (GOLD analysis project Ga0256841, IMG submission 185971) | Hydrothermal vent microbial communities from Mid Atlantic Ridge, Atlantic Ocean - 356-308 | ecosystem: Environmental > Aquatic > Marine > Hydrothermal vents | place: Atlantic Ocean: Mid... | reverse complement strand
AGCCAATCAATTGGCTCAGTATTATATTGAATTATCAAAAAATTTATCTGATCCGCGTTATATGGGGTACGCACAGACGATTATTAATCCCTGGTTGGAAAAATCCAATCCGACCACTCAAGTATTAATTTTAAAAGCCATTATTCAGCAAAATGCACATGATTTTACTGGAGCAATGAAAGATTTAGATAAAGTTCTTGCCATTCAACCAGGGCATATTCAGGCAAATTTGATCAAGGCTACCATAGCAACTGTTCAAGGTAATTATTCATTATCAAAACACCATTGCCGGCAGTTGATGCGTCGTTCTTCACTTTTTCTGGCATTGGTATGTCAAAGTACGCCAGCAAGTTTAAGTGGGAATGCTGAGGCCAGTTATAAAATGCTGCATCAGATTTTATTGGCCGGGACGGCAATGCCAAAAGATCAACAAGTTTGGGCGTGGACATCTTTGGCAGAAATAGCTTGGCGACTTGGTTATTTTGAAGCTGCAAGCCAGCATTTTCAAGCAGCACTACAAGTGGGAGTCCAAGATCATTATTTACTAAGGGTGTATGCTGATTTTTTATTGCAACAGCGTCGTCCGGTTGAAGTCATCGAGCTGATTAGTGCAGATACACAAAATGATTCCCTGTTGTTGCGACTAACTTTGGCCGAAAAAAATACCCATTCTAAGAATTTTTCAACTCATGTTTCGTTGTTGCAAGAACGCTTCCAGTTGAATCGTCAAAGAGGTTCAGAATTTCACAAAGGTGATGAAGCTAGGTTTAATTTGTATATTCTGAATCAACCACAAACAGCGCTGAAATTATCCCAGCAAAACTGGAAGATTCAACGAGAGCCAGCCGATACTTATATTTTATTGGAATCAGCAATTGCGGCTCAAGATCTTAAAACAATAGTGGATGTTAAAAAATGGTTGGCATCGCATGGGACGAAGGATTTTCTAGTCGAAAGTATTTTGTCGGTAATGAAGAGGCAAGGCAATGATATCTAAAGTTATTTTAATGGTTTTAGTGCTGTTATCGCCGATAGCTTGGTGTCATAAAGCCAGTGATAGTTTTCTGAACCTAACAGTAGAGAGAAATAATATTTCTGGGCGTTGGGAAATATCTTTAAGAGATTTGGAATATGCGTTAGGCCTTGATCTTGACGAAAATGGTGAAATTACCTGGAAGGAACTCCGGCAACGCATACAGAAGATTGAAAGCTATGCCTTTGCCCGTCTGCAGATTAAGACTGGAGGCGTTGAATGTTTCCGAAAAATGCAACCATTGCAAATCAATCACCATTCTGATGGTACCTATGCAGTGCTGAATTTTAATCTCGAATGTAGCTCATTAATCGACCAATTAGCGGCTAAGTATCAGTTATTTTTTGATCTGGATCCTACCCATCGAGGACTGTTGAAAATAAGAAAAACCAGCAATGTGAAGTTAGGTGTTTTTAGTCCTGATCAGCAACAAATTAATATTGCATTTGCCCAATCAAATCATTGGCAAATATTTAGTCAGTTTGTCACTGAAGGTATTTGGCATATATGGACTGGATACGACCATCTGTTATTTTTAATTTGTTTGTTGTTGCCTTCCGTGATAAGAAAAACTTCATTTGGATGGCAGGGAAATGAAAATTTTATTGCTACAACTTGGCAAGTTGGGAAAATCATAACAGCCTTTACTTTTGCACATTCTTTAACACTTGCTTTAGCAGTTTTGCAATGGGTTAGTTTACCGTCACGACTTGTTGAATCTGCAATTGCCTTTTCGGTAATTCTGGCGGCAATTAATAATATTCGACCTTTTTTCTGTGAGCGAGCCTGGTTTATCGCCTTTGCTTTTGGTTTGATTCATGGATTCGGGTTTGCCAACGTTTTAAATAGCTTGGATTTAACGAAGGGTGCTATGGGGGTATCTTTGATGGGTTTTAATTTTGGAGTGGAGCTTGGACAATTGACAATTGTGTCAATTTTTTTACCTATTGCTTATTACTTAAGAAGTTATTGGATTTATCAGCGAATCGTTTTACAGGCAGGTTCTTCAGTTATCGCCATGATAGCAACGATTTGGTTTTTGCAAAGAACATTTGGACTTAGTCTTTTTGAAATCTAGGAGAAAAAAGCAATTTTTAAATGAATCTCTCGGCGAATGAATATTGGGCGCTGGTAAATATGTATACTTCGCGCGGTCACGACTGCGGATTTCTAACGGCTGAGTTTTTGCCGATAGCTGCGTTACTAAAACAGTTGCGTAGCTTGCTATGCGCCTATTTTAGTGCCTTGCTCTCGACAAAAATCAGTGCGCTATAAATCCGCAGTCGTGACCGCGCGAAGTATAAACAGTCACAAATATATTTTACTTGGTGTTTATAAATATGTGGTCACATCAAAATTTGGTGGATGGTAGTTTAATGATGAATCTGGTGAGTTCTATATGGGTGAAGAAACAGAAAAAATATCAGTTGAGCAGAATCAGCTTTTGGGTCAAGATAAGCAAAATAATAATTTATTACTAGATCAGAGTCAGTTGATATCAAATCAATTGATGAACTGTCTTGACCAAATACAGGAACAAAATGAACAATCTTTAAGTCAATTTTATGATCTAACTATTGCTCGAGTTTATGGTTTAGCTTTAAGAATAACAGGAAAAGCACAAGAAGCCGAGGAGGTTGTTTCTGATGTTTATTTACAAGTTTGGCAGCAAGCGGATCGATATCGAGAGGAAAAAGCGTCAATATTGGCTTGGTTATTGAATATTTGCCGTAGTCGCGCGATTGATCGATTGAGAAAACAAAAGCAATTTGATATGGAATTATCCGATACGGAATGCCTTGATGTCGTTGCCTTGGTGGTTGCCCCAGAATATTTATTGGCAAATACTCAGAGCCATTCACTAATTCAAAAAGCTTTGCAAAGGTTATCCTCAGTGCAAAGACAGTTAATATCACTCGCATTTTTTCGAGGCATGACTTATCAAGAAATTGCTGATTTTATCGAGATGCCATTAGGGACAGTTAAAAGTCACATTCGTCGGAGTTTAATTGAATTGAGAAAGGAGTCAGGATTGCGAAATTATTATGATTCAAATAGTGGGGAAAATCATGACTAAGCGAGATAAAAAAGTGTTTGATATTATTCCCGATGAAATTACTAATGCTTTGGCAGAAGCAGTTGAACCAATTGCACCCCCAGAGGCAAGAGCTTCTGAACTTAAAGCACGTGTGATGACAAGAATTCATGGAAAAAAAATATTTGATTTAAAAACAATCAAAGCTGAGGAGGGTGAGTGGGTTACCTTGATGCCAGGTATTGAAAAAAAAATTCTTAATGTCAGTGCTGATGGAAAGCTTCAGTCCTACTTATTGAAAATGGCGCCTGGAGCGATTTTTCCTGCGCACGAACATGCAGCAGATGAAGAATGTTTAATGTTGGAAGGCGAGGCAATGTTTGGAGATTTATGTTTAAAGGCTGGAGATTATCATTTGGCAAAAAAAGGCTCCAGACATGGGATGGCTTCAACAGACAAAGGAGCAATGGCATTTCTTCGCGCTTGTGATCCTATTTTTTGAGACCTTTGCACGATGATGTTCCAATAAATTTCTGGACACAAAGTTACAAATTTTTGAGATGATATTCATATTCCGCCGGATACAAATAACCAGTCGTAAAAAAGCTGCAATAGCAGGTTATTGGAAGGTTTTACAATAACGCCGTTCAAAAAAATGATGTGTTATAAATGGGGTGTTTTTAATTCTGATGGATGAGTTTGATTATCGAATCCAGACCACGATCAGCAAACGGGAAATCAACAGTATTTTAAACTTCGGTTTTATTGACAGTCGGGAAAATATTATCTTCATTGGGCCGCCGGACGTGAGCAAAACCCATCTGGCCATCGGACTAGGCCTGAAAGCCATTGAGAATGGCTATAAGGTGCATTTCAGACTCATTTCGTATTGGAGAAGGCTTCGGCTTGAGTTTAATTTAGTTGGGGGCTACAATCAGGCTTTTCTAAAAACTACATGAATAACTGTCTTGATTCTCATCCGCAAAAAAATCAAGCGCTCTTCTAGTCCCCAGAGTTTTTTGTTGAAACCGTGATGAACCAATGTCTCGCGCAGACAATTCGTAAATGTAGATATTAGGGGGCAAGTTTACAGATCAGTCAAGAGGTGTATATGGCAATAAAATGTTTAGTGGGCCCAATACTAGGTCTTGAGTCTGATACCGATTACACAGTTTGTTTTTTAACCAAAAAGGATATTAAAAAACCTATTCTTAGCGTGAGCCACGACCAAACTGCCAGCACCACAAAATCGGGTGAAACACCACATGGTTTCTTTTGGCGTTCAACATTTAAAGCGCTCATAAAATCCAAGTCATATTTTATCACCTATGAAATAAAATATAATAACGAATTGCTCAGCGACAAACATGATCGTAAAGCCTGGACATTTTATGTGCCTGGAAAGACAGAAAAGCCACGGATTATTTATGCGTCATGTAACGGCTTTTCGTCTGCTGATTTACAGCAAAAAACAACAGAACCCTATTTCCTCTGGGATAAGATGGCGCAGATGCACGAAACGACCCCCTTCTCATTACTCATTCTGGGTGGTGACCAGGTCTACGCCGACTCTGTATGGATTGAAGTACCATCATGCCGCAAATGGAAAGAATTGCCGCGGTCAAAAAGAATCAAAATGTCAGCGACTCAAAAACTAAAAAGAGAACTGGATAGATTCTACCAGAATTTATATATTAGTCGTTGGGGCAATAAGAATATGTCCTTAATGCTTTCCTCCATACCTACCCTAATGATGTGGGACGATCACGATATTTTTGACGGCTGGGGTAGTTATCCAGGCGAATTGCAATCTTCGCCCATGTATCAGGCCATATTTTCCGCGGCGAAACGCTACTTTGAATTGTTTCAGATTCGATCAAAAAAAAACTCCAGTTTGCTCTCTAAAAACCAGGAACATTATTCATTCGGCGTGAAATACAGAAATTTCTATATTTTAGGGTTGGATAATAGAAGTCAGCGTACTCTTTCACAAGTGATGCATGACGAAGAAGATAAAGATAATACCCATTGGAAAACTATAATTCAGCAATTAAAAGAAGTAAATACTGAAAACTTATTAGTTTTATCCGGTTTACCAGTCGTTTATAGAGATTTTTCTCAGACTGAGTCTTTACTCGATATAACACCCTGGCAAGAAGAGTTAACTGATGACATAAAAGACCAATGGCGTGCAAAACAACACCAAGGCGAACGATTGCGATTAATTATGCATTTACTTAATTCTCATAATCAACGACCCAATCAGAATAAGAAAAAAACCGTTATCTTATCCGGTGATGTCCATGTGGCATGCCTTGGTACAATTATTGACCGACGCGTACCGGATAAAATCAGTAAAGTTCATCAGGTTGTTTCATCGGGCATCGTTCATCCACCACCCAGCGCACTTGCCTGGATAGGCATTACAGCGTCCAGTAACGATGACAAGGAATATTTGAACAGCGAACGAACAATAGAAACCCAAATTATTAATGCAGTGGGCGCTGATAGATACATAAGAACACGAAACTTTGTCTATCTAGTCGAAGGCGATGACCAAAATTTATGGGTCAATTGGATTTGTGAGCTCGGCCACGATTCTGAATATCCGTTGGAATAGATTTATTTTTGACATAGACTAAATTCAAAGTGCATGGAGACGGGTCAGCGGAAAATCTTAAAAAATCTCAGTGATAAGCTCTCGGACATTTACCAGACATAAAAAGTTAAAAACAACTGTCCAGTTAATCTTCTTAGCGCTGAAGTGGCTACACATTTTTCTGCGACCAAGCCTGCTTTTTCTCCGTGATAACGGATTTGTCCAACAACTGGGATTGTACTTTGGAGTTGAATCTAGAAAGTAAAATAATCCCAGCCAAGTTAAAAAAGTGGGAGAAAAAAGTGGATCAAGAACAAAGAATGAAATTTTTAAAAATTGCACTTTATGTGATTGGCGTAGTTTTTGTAGTTGGCGTTCCAGCCATGATGTTATGGATTTGGCCTGATGGCTGGGGTTGGACTCCACCGCAACCAGAATACGAGCAAATGATTATGGGTGTCTATGCGACTTTGGGCGTATTTTTAATACTTGCAGCGAAAGACCCTTTAGCAAATGAAAGTATTATCTGGTTCACCATTTGGTCCAGCATTGTTCATGGGGGGATAATGTTTGTCCACGCGATTATTGATGAAACAGACCGGATTAACTTGGTTGGAGATGTTCCTGCATTATTTCTGGTAGCTTACGTTCTATGGTATTTCATGCCTAAAAATAGTCAATAGATAAGTTTTTTATATTGATTTGACGTGAAATATACAAACCAGTTATTTACCATTATCGATCTTAAGTTTTAAATTTTGCCAAAGGCTTAGCCGTTTAGAATTTCCGACTCTTTGGCCCGAACCTTTTAGTTTTGCCAGCCAAAGTCCAGAGCCATTAAAACTGTAGACTGGTATTAGATCTTTGCGTTTGGTGGCTTTTTTTATTTGGGGAATTAAATTGTCAAGCACCAAAGGGATTGCTTGGGGTGTTGCAAAATACGTGAGTACCATATGCGCTTGTTTTTGCTTTATTGCCTTAACATAAGTTATTCGCAGTTTTTCTTCAGCAACCCCGGTGGCTAATAAACTGAAATATTTGGCTATGGCAAAATCTTCACAATCCCCCGCTCCTGATGCGACAAATTCAAGCGGAGTGGCCCAATAGTCTTTTTTTTGCCAATGATCAATATCATTAACAAAATCAATTTTTTGATTAAAAAAATCGTTTATCAGGGTTAGTTTTTTTTTGTCATCTTTAACTTGTTTGACAGTGATAAGTAATTTTCTCCAGGCAATGGCCCTGTTCATGGCGGTATTTCCATATTGTTGATTTATTTTTTGCAATATCTTTTGATTGATAATTAATTCGGCGGACAGGCTGGAAATCATCAGTAATAATAAGCATGGGAAAATCAAGCACGAAATAGTGTCATTAACGCTTTTTAAATTGAAATTGCAGGCAACAAACATGGGTATTTATTTTTTTACTGCGAGACTGGCTCCGTAAATTCCGATTTTTCTTAGCTTTTCCAGGTCTTCAGTGGTGGGGACGTTTTCGGCCAGAACCTTGAAGTTCAGTAAATCGCCTGATTCTTTAATGCTAGTGATTAAGGTGATTTTGTCGGTATTACCATTTATCTCAGTAGCAATACTTCGCGCCAGTCTTAAATAGTCGAGGTTCAAGATTTTTATTTCTTCAAGTGATAGCAAATGCGGTTCATAACGCTTAAGGATAATTTTTGCTCCCATTTGATGAAGAAAATGGATGAATTCAGTAAAAGAAGCTTGATGATTCATTACCGAATAGGCTGTTAAACTGAAGACTAATTGATGCGCGATTTCAGACTGATTTTTTAGGATTTCTGTTAGCCAGGAACGGAAAAGGCCGCTTTGTACAGATATGATCGATAAATTGATGGTAATGGGATGGTTGATATCTTCGTTATTAATTTTGTTAATAACTTGAGTGATGATACCTTTGTCCAATTCAATCGCCTTATCAAATTTTTCAGCAAGGGCAATGAATGTGCCGGTGGCCAGATCTTGTTGATTGTCATCCTTGGCGAAACAGAAAGCCTCTTCCATGACAATCATATTTTGTTTTAGTGAGCCTAGAGATTTGGTTTGATTGATTAATTTAAGCTGATAGGTTTGATTTTCAATAATTGTTTCAATCTGCTTTTTCCATGTCATCAAATCTTTCGCCTGCTGGATGGTTTTGGTTATGAAAAAGCTGTTGTTGCCGATTTTGCAAGCTTGTTCAAGAGCTTCATAAGCAGCGGCTAAAATACTTTTTCCAGTGCAGATCGAGGTGAAACGAGCAATCCCGATATGAGCAATATCTTGCGTTTGGTATTTTTTGCTAATTTCTGTCCAGCTTTGTATCAGCTCTTTGGCGAATGATTCGATCGCTTCCTCAGAAGCGATATCGGTGATAACAGCAAATTCGGCGCCAAACAATCGATAATCGGTAATATGATTGGATTTATTATGGCTATCTTTGAGTTGGTTTGCGAAATCCAAAAGAAACCGATCGACTTTTTCTGGGCCTAATCGATTTGATAATTCAGCCAGATTATTTATTTTTATCAGAAAAACATGACCTTCGCGTTTTTCAGCAAGTAGGTATTTCAGGTCGGTTTTAAACTTGGCGTGATTCCAAAGTTGAGTAACTGGATCAAGTTGTAATGCCTGAGTGCTGGCTTCTAATTTCTGATTTAGATTATTGATTGTGCGGGAAATTTTTGCCGACATGGTGTTCATGGCCAAGGCTACATTTTTTACTTCGGTTGTCCAGGGTATTTGTTTCAGACTTTGAAAGTGGCCTTCGCCAATGGTTTTTGCTAGAAGTTCTAATTTTTTTAGAGGTTGTAATGTGAAACGCAAAGTCAGCGTTAACACCGTGAAGGCAATTGCAAAAGCGATCAAAGAGTAGAAAAAACTTTTCTTACTTTGCTTGTAAAGTTTTAAATATCCATAGCCGGGATTGATGGTTACATAAAGTTTGCCGGCAATTCTCCAGCCAGAGTTAATTTCAGTGTTGGCAGATGCAGTATTCATCGGAAACAAATGAATAAACCATTCTGGTACTTCATCGAAAACACGATTGTTGGTTAAATTTATCCACTGCTTTTGTTGATTGTCGAGTAATCGGATTTCCTTGTAATAACCGCGATCAAAAACCGCATTGATGATGGTTTCAATCATTGGATTATCTTTATCTTCCAGATAAGGACTCAATGCTAACCCCAAAGCAGTAGCGGTATCTTGAGCATGGGTGACCGATTCTGTTTCCAGATAATCTCGAATGTTATTGACACTAATGGTGAAATTGACAGAAAAAATCACCAAAAAAAGTATCGTTAAAAGTGTTAATAATTGTTTGGATAGAGACATGGTTATATCCTTTTTTAAGGGTTCGAATTACCCTGTGTTTTTAATTAAGAATAGCTATTTTTTCTAATATTTCGCGAAATATATTTTTATGCAGGTAGCGAAAGACAACTGATTATTTGTCGTCCGCTTTAAACTTAAAATCCGGTATAATTATTAGATTTAAAAGTCTTTTTGAGGAATCATGTCGGAAATTAATAAAGTCGTTTTAGCTTATTCAGGGGGGCTGGATACTTCTGTTATTCTTAAATGGTTGCAGGATGTTTATTCTTGTGAAGTGGTTTGTTTTACTGCAGATATAGGGCAGGGAGAAGAAGTGGAGCCTGCTCGGGCCAAGGCAGAGGCTTTAGGAATTAAGGAAATATACATTGAAGATTTACGCGAGGAATTTGTTCGTGACTATGTTTTTCCAATGTTTAGGGCAAATGCCATATACGAAGGAGAATATCTGTTAGGCACTTCAATTGCCCGACCTTTGATTGCGAAACGATTAATTGATATTGCCAACGAAACCGGGGCTTCTGCAATTGCCCATGGAGCGACTGGGAAAGGCAATGATCAGGTTCGATTTGAACTGGGTGCTTATGCATTAAGGCCGGATATTCACATTATTGCTCCCTGGCGGGAATGGGATTTGAACTCTCGTGAGAAGCTTTTGGCTTACGCTAGTGAGCATGGAATTTCTGTTGAAATGAAGCGGGGCAAAGCCTCTCCTTATTCCATGGATGCCAATTTGCTGCATATTTCTTATGAAGGCGGGATTCTGGAAGACCCGTGGGCAGAACCCGAAGAGGATATGTGGCGCTGGAGTGTGTCTCCACAAGCTGCGCCAGATAAACCGACTTATCTTGAGCTGACTTATCAAAAGGGCGATATTGTCGCTATTGATGACGAAGCAATGACACCCGCTGTGGTTTTGGAAACACTGAATCGTTTAGCCGGTGATAATGGTATTGGTCGTCTGGATATTGTTGAAAACCGATATGTTGGTATGAAATCGCGGGGTTGTTATGAAACACCTGGCGGCACCATTATGCTTAAGGGACACCGAGCTATGGAATCATTGACACTGGATCGTGAAGTAGCCCATTTTAAGGATGAACTGATGCCGCGTTACGCGACACTTATATATAATGGATATTGGTGGAGTCCGGAACGAAAAATGCTCCAGAAAATGATTGATGAATCGCAACTGGTGGTCAATGGTAAAGTCAGATTGAAGTTGTATAAAGGCAATGTCGAAATCGTAGGCCGGATGTCTGATAGCGATAGTTTGTTTGATGAAAACATTGCTACTTTTGAAGACGACGAGGGAGCATACAATCAAAAAGATGCTGAGGGCTTTATCAAGCTGAATGCATTGAGATTACGAATTGCTGCTAAAAAAAATACATCAGCCAAAAAATCTTGAAACCGTAATTTGGAGCATTGACCCAGGGATGGTATTCTGGCATAGTTTGGCAGCTAGACTTTTGAATTTTAACAAGAGCGCCAGTATGACTGGTTTAGAGGAATAATAACATGAGTAACAAAAACTCAGATGAAAGCGATGATAGTCAAAAAGCAGTTATTTTGCATCCCATTCTGTCTCGCGAAAATGAATTGAATTTGCTGAAAGCGAATAAAATTCTTGTTTATACGGTCATTGCCTTGGCGCTGGTGGTTGTATTGTTCGGGTTTTTTCTGTTACCTAAACAAAACATGTTGAATGAGTTTGAAAGACAGCAAGTACTCACCGAAATTCAAAAGCAATATATTAATCCGGCTTTATCTGAAGAAATTAAATTGCTTCAAAGTCAATTGGTTGGATTAATCAGTGGTTCAATTGAAAGCAAACTTAGAATACTTGAAGAAACTATAAAGTCGGGTAACTTATCAACAACAGGAATGGGGGTTATTCAAGACTTAAAAAATGATGTTATTGTTCTTAAAACTTATTCAAAGACCGGAGCAGGACGATTAATAGCAACTAATAATGCGATTACTGAGAAAAAGTTGAATAAGCAGTTAATGGATGAGGTTTCTCAATTAAAAAATTTACTTTATGCCAGTATTGCTTCGTGTGGTTTGCTGGTGGCTGCGATTGCAGGAGTTTGGTATCAAGGGCGTTATCGTTTAGTTGACGATTCAACAAAAAGAAAAAAAACACAACAACTCCCTTTTTCTAAAAAATGATGTTAGTTGTTTGCCTAACTTTTGTTTAGCAAAGTAATGACTACACTTGTTTCTATTTAAAAATCACTATTGTGTCCTGTCAAGAAACAAATCAACAAGCCTAAGGAACGTGCACGGAATAAGTTGCTTGAATTTAAGGTAAGATAGCTGTTCCTCGAAACAGTTTTTTGCAATCAAACCGCTTAGGTCATGAAGCCTGTTAACATTCTTTTTCACCAACTCTTGTGTCATCAAATGGAAAATCAAGTGGGATAGTCTGTAGCGGAAAACCTGGTTCAAATGGTTAGCCACCAAAAGACAAAATTTGCGTTCTTCTTTTGTCAAGCACAAAGGTCAACAATAAATTTATAGCCCATCAGAATGGAGTTCTTGAAAATGAATCGTCAACTAACTGCACCTTGAACAGTGTTTTTGTTATCCAGGGGAAACAGGTAAATCTGTTAGCAGTAAAAAAAGTTTTTGAGCAGTTATCTTTATCAATTAAATAAAATTTTTTAAATGGCTGGACAACTAATTTTAGCTTCTGCCTCGCCTAGACGAAGGGAATTATTAGATCAAATGGGTATCCAATATTATGTCGCTCCGGTTGGATTGAATGAAACCCCTTTGGCTAATGAACAACCTGCTGTTTATGTACAAAGAATTGCGGCAGAAAAGTCTGCTGCTGTAAAAGATGCACAAATACCAGTTTTGGCTGCAGATACTGCTGTTGTTTTAGGAAATATTATTTTTGGGAAACCGGAACATAAAAATCATGCTTTGCAGATGTTAAGCCAGCTTTCTGGGAGAACTCATCAGGTTTATACGGCGGTTTCATTGCGCGGACAGGAGCATTGGCAAATTCTGTCTATGACAGAAGTGACCTTTAAGAATTTGTCTGAGCAGGAAATGATTGCTTATTGGGCTACGGGTGAGCCTAAAGATAAAGCTGGCGCTTATGCGATTCAGGGCGTGGGCGCGATGTTTGTTGAAGCCATTTCGGGCAGCTTTTCTGGGGTGGTAGGATTGCCAATATTTGAAACAGTGGAGATTTTAGCTAAAGAAGGCATTACAATACTTTGATGAGCGAAGAAATTTTAATAAATGTAACGCCTCCGGAAACCCGGGTTGCTGTGATAGAAAACGGAGTTTTACAGGAACTGATTATTGAACGAACCCGTCAGCGTGGAATTGTCGGTAATATTTATAAAGGCGAAGTTTGTCGGGTTTTGCCTGGAATGCAGGCAGCTTTTGTTGACATTGGTCTGGAAAGAGCGGCATTTCTTCATTTATCGGATATTTGTAACAGGGATTTGATTAAAAAAGGATCGGAAAATATTGCCGATTACTATTATGAAGGGCAAAATATAATTGTCCAGGTTTCAAAAGATCCATTAGGCTCCAAGGGAGCTCGTTTAACGACTGAAATTTCTATTCCTTCCCGGTTTCAGGTTTATATGCCATTTTCTGAAACAGTAGGTATTTCGCAACGAATTGAATCAGAATCGGAACGGGAGCGTTTACGCGGATGTTTGGAATCGTTTCGTAAGGAAAAGGAGTGCGGTGGGTTTATCGCCCGCACGGCCGCAGAATGTGTGGAAGAAAATATTTTACGATCTGATATGGAGTTTTTGCTCAAATTATGGGAATCCATTTCTGAAAAAATCAAGCAAGCCAAGGTCAAACAACAGATCCACCAGGACTTACCCTTAAGCATTCGAACGCTTAGGGACTTATATCAGGAAGGAATTGAAAAAATTCGTGTTGATTCCAGAGAAACATTTCATCGATTAATCAAGTTTGCAGAAGATTTTGCGCCGGAAATAGTATCTCTGATTGAACTTTATACTGGCGAACGCCCGGTTTTTGATATTTACAATGTTGAGGACGAAATTCTCAAGGCATTGGATCGCAAGGTAAATTTAAAATCAGGCGGACATTTGGTCTTTGATCAGACTGAATCCATGACTACTGTTGATGTTAATACTGGCGGTTATGTTGGCGATCGGAATTTAGAGGAAACAATATTTAAAACCAATTTGGAGGCAACCCGGGCGATTGCAAGACAACTGAGATTACGAAATCTTGGCGGTATCATTATTATTGACTTTATTGATATGCAAAGTCGGGCGCATCGGGAACAGGTGTTGCAGGCACTAGAAAAAAGTCTTGTCAAGGATCATGCCAAGACTAAAATTACTGAAGTTTCAGCGTTAGGCTTAGTGGAAATGACCCGGAAAAGAACGCGGGAAAGTCTTGAACACATTTTATGTGAAACTTGTCCAGCTTGTGGTGGCAGAGGGGTGCTAAAAACCCCAGAATCTATTTGTCTGGAAATTTTCAGGGAAATTATTCGCGAAGTTCGACAATATGAAGTAAAAAATCTGTTGGTTCTGGCTGCGAACGAAGTTGTTGAAATGCTGCTAGATGAAGAAGCTGATACCTTGTCTGAATTGGAAAAATTTCTGGATGTCCAAATAAAATTCAGGTCAGAAAGTCAGTATAACCAGGAACAATATGACGTGGTTTTATTATAAAGCAGATTTCCCCCTTGTTACTTTATTTGTCTGCATAAAATATTCGTAAGCAACTTTGCGATTTTAGATGATTCATCATGTGACCCGCGCTACGCGGATTTTTATTTTCTGGTCATTGATTTTTCTTGCTGTTGGTTCGACGGGTCTTAGAATTGTTCTATCCGAAGTTGAATCCTATAAGGCTGAATTGGAATTAAAGATCAGTGATATTTTGGGTGTGCCTTTCAAAATAGGGAAATTACATGCAAAGATGCGAGGATTCAACCCTGAAATAGTTTTAAAACAAATTTCCATATCAGAGCAAGGTACCCAACAATCACCTATTCAGCTTAGAGAAATTCGGTTGGGAATTGATGTTATTAATGTGTTGCTGAAGCAGGATTTAATGGCTTCTTCATGGATGACTCTGGTAGGGGCAAAATTAACTATTATGCGTAAGCAAGATGGCAGTTTTGCCGTTGTGGGATTAAAAGCCAATGATGAACAACCATATTGGTTAATGCAAGGTGGTCACTATGAGATTCTGGATAGTGAGGTTCACTGGCAAGACCAATTGCACCAGGCTAAAACTCAAATTTTGCAACATGTAAGTATCATGCTGAAAAATTTGGATGACAATCAGCATCAATTTCGAATGCATGTTAACTTACCCCAAAAAATGGGTAAATCACTAACGGTAATAGCAGATTTTAGCGGAGATGTTTTTACTGCCGGGGAATTTACGGGAATTCTGTATGCCGAAGGACAACGAGTTTTGCTTTCTGATATTTTTACTAACGAAATACATTCCGATTTCCAATTTGATTCAGGCGTATCTGATTTTCAGGTTTGGAGTGAGTGGGATCATTCTAAACTTAAGAATTTAACGGGAAAAATTAAAATAAACGATGGATTGGTTAGCAGAAATAGCCTCGATTCTATTCCACTCGATAGTATGGATACCGAATTTCATTGGCAAAGGGATGCTGATCTTTGGCAATTGGATGTGAGTCGATTCAAACTTGATTCAGGAGAAAAGAAATGGCCTGAAGCGAGTTTTAGTATTTCTAAAAAATCCGAGAAAAAACTGGTTGCGTCGATTAAACAACTTGATTTGGCTCAGGCGTCAGAATTGGTTTTATTCTCTAGAATGTTGGAAAAGTCTCTAGCTAATCAATTAAAAAGGCTGAAGCTGCAAGGGATCATTAATGATACGGTTTTTTATACTGATTTTGACGGTAGTTATTTTGCCATCAATGGTTTTTTTAATCATATTGGGTTTGTTGATGCGTCCAGACAAATTGCGGTTAAGAATTTTTCTGGCCGGATAAAAGGTTCTAATCAACAAGGCATCGTCAAGCTTAGAACCCGGGATGCAAAATTGGTTTTGCCTGAAATTTTGTCTATTCCTCTGACTATTTCACAATTAACAGGACAGGTTTTATGGCGACAACAACAAAATCTGTCGTTTTCAAGCGATGATCTTGCTGTGTCTCTGCCCGGTCTAAGTACTAGAAATCGCTTTCATCTTGAGTTGGGCAAACAACAAAAAGATGGATTGATCGATTGGCAAACCGAAGTAACCAATGGTGTTAATGTAGCTATGATTAATAAATTATATCCAGATAAAATACTGGATAAGGAATTGTTATCATGGCTTCAACAGTTGTTGGTTTCTGGTGAAATAGCCAAAGCAAAAATATTATTTTATGGTAAAACTAGTGACTATCCTTTTATAAATGGTAATGGAACATTTCAAGCCGATTTAACGGCGACGGATCTAAAAATATCCTATGGTGAACAATGGCCAAAGCTGACTGGGATTGACGGCCAAGTATTTTTTAGAAATGATACGCTTGATATCCGTGTTAACAAGGGGCAATTGAGCGGCGAAAGCATCAAATCTTTAAGAGTGACTTTACCTTCCTTTCGAGAAAATGAAATATTAACGGTAAAAGCTCGCTTGGAAGGACGGATTGAGCAGACTTTTGATTTTCTGGAAAATAGCCCATTGTCCGATAAGCTTCTACCGGTTACTCAAGTAATAACAGCGAAAGGAAACAATACCTTGGATGTGCATTTGCATCTTCCTGTTGCAGATGTGGAGCAAACAGACGTCAAAGTCGAAGCGTCTTTGCGCAGAGCTAGAGTATCGGTGCTACCTTTGGCATTGGAGGTAACAAAAATGTCTGGTCAGCTGATATTTACAGAAGATGATGTTTTTAGCAAAGACTTAAAAGGATTTGGGTTGGGATTTCCTGTTACTTTTGATGTTTCAAGCGACCCAGAAAAAATGTTGATTAACGGTACTGGCAAGACCGATACCGAGAACCTCAAGAAACAGTTTCCCAATCAATTATGGCAAGTTGCTTCAGGTAATTTACAGTATGATTTAAAATTAACGGTTCCCCGCGATGGAAATCTACCTTCTAATCTTCACCTTCACAGTGAATTGTTGGGTTTAACGCTAAATTTACCAGAAGAACTGGCGAAGTCGGCTGAACAAAAACAACCGATATGGGTAGATTTTACTTTTGATGATTCAAACGTACTGCTGGCTAATTTGGATTATGCTGATCGATTAAAAGTTGCTGCAAGTCTTGATATGAAAAAATCTGTTCTACTTGGCTTAAATATCGTCTATGGAGCCGGTGAGCCAGAATTTTTAGGCGAAGATGGAATAGTATTGAGAGTTGATCAAGAGCGGCTGAATCTGGATTCATGGTTGTCATTGACCGAAAAATCAGAGCATGGAGGTGCTTTGCTTTCGCTAATTCACCTATTAGATCTGACTGTTGATCAATTGGTATGGAGAAAACAAAAATTAGGTCGAGTTGTTTTAAAACTGAACAAAAATGAGTCACATTTTGCTGGGGCGATTAAAACTGCTTTTTTTAAGGGTGGCATATCGTTTCCTTCTGATTTAGCTAAAGAGCAGAAGATTCTCTTGAAATTCGATGATATTGATTTTTCAGCTTTAAGCCAATTATTTATTGATCAAGATAATATCGAGTCTTTGGCGCCTGAAGATTTGCCGCTGTTTGACTTGCAAAGTGAAAAAGTATTTTGGCAACAACATGATTTGGGACGGTTGTCCATTTCTGCCAAGCATGATGATCGCGGGATGATTTTTCCCAAAATTAGATTAATATCAAATAATAGTGACTTAAGTATTGAAAATGGTTTTTGGAAACACCAGCAAGGAACCAATATTAGTGGATTTAAAGGACAATGGAGAGTCAAAGATTTAGGGCTTTTTTTAACATCAATGGGGTTGTCAAATGATGTGATTGATACGCAAGCACTGTTTGAATTTGATTTACAGTGGCCTGATCCCCCGTATCAGTTTGCCCTTGATAAGTTAGCCGGAACAATAAAAATGCATCTAGAAGATGGCCGCTTGCTGGGTATCGAGCCAGGTGTTGGCAGGCTTTTGGGGATTTTAAATTTGGGTAATTTATATCGGCGGATACGTCTTGATTTTTCTGATGTGTTTTCTCAAGGTTTGTCATTTGAACATATCCGTGGAGATTTTGTAATAGCAGATGGTAAAGCAAAGACCAATAATCTGTTAGTTGATGCGTTGCCGGCTAAAATAAAAATTTCCGGAGAACTGGATTTAGTGAACAGGCGGATTGATCAAGATATTTTTGTACTGCCGAAAAGTGCAGAAGTGATTCCAATTGCCGGAAAAATTGTCGGTGGGGTTGTCGGTGCGATAGCAGGAACGATTACAGGGAAGCCAAGAGAAGGTGTATTTTTTGGCGCACATTATCGTCTGGAAGGGGAATGGAGTAATCCAAAAGTCATTTCAGAACCAGAAAATGATGGCTTGTTACGGAAAGTCTGGACTGGTATAACGGATTTTCCATGGGTAAATAATAACAAAGAGAAAATTATAAATGAGTAGATTTGCAGCCATACAAATGGCATCAGGGTTAAGTGTCAGTTCTAATTTGTTTGAAGCGGAAAAATTGATTACTGAGGCCGCAAAAGCGGGGGCGGATTTGATTGCGTTACCGGAAAATTTCGCTTTAATGGGTGAAACAGAGTTTGACAAAATCAAGCAAAAAGAAATCGATGGTCAAGGGCCGATTCAGGAGTTTTTGTCCAATATGGCCAGAAAGCATGGTGTTTGGTTGGTGGGAGGTACAATTCCACTTGCTGCAGATGATGAGAATAAAGTAATTGCTGCTTGTCTGGTATTTAATGACCAGGGAGAACGCGTTGCCCGATACGATAAAATTCACTTATTTGATGTCAGCGTTCCGGATTCTGATGAAGAATATCGAGAATCTGATACTATTGCCAAGGGAGAAACTGAATTAGTTATTGACAGTCCTTTTGGTAAGCTTGGCGTTGCTGTTTGTTATGATTTACGGTTTCCAGAGTTATTTCGAAAAATGGCAAACCAGGGAATGGATGTGCTGATAATTCCTTCCGCTTTTACCGCAGAAACTGGCGCTGCACATTGGGAAGTATTGTTAAGAGCCAGGTCCATTGAAAATCTTTGTTATGTGGTTGCACCTAATCAGGGCGGTTTTCATTTGAATGG
>Ga0256841_1001716_pt1 | contig 18229 bp, 13 predicted proteins | sample 356308metaG_FD_185971 | JGI IMG/M metagenome (GOLD analysis project Ga0256841, IMG submission 185971) | Hydrothermal vent microbial communities from Mid Atlantic Ridge, Atlantic Ocean - 356-308 | ecosystem: Environmental > Aquatic > Marine > Hydrothermal vents | place: Atlantic Ocean: Mid... | reverse complement strand
CAGGCTTCGCCCTCGTAACCCTGCATCTTGGCCTTGGTGCGGGCATCCATGGTCATCATCGGCCCGGTGTCGGTGGTGGTTGCCATGGTCGCCACCGCAACGGTTGCCGCCATGGTTTCCTTTGTTTCCGGCACCAGGGTTTGCAGGTTGCCCACCGGATCGGCCGCGGCCGCACCGCTGGCAGCACCACCGCCTTGCAGCACCACGAATTCCTGTGGCACGCGCTTGCGCAGATAACCGGTCGAGGTGATCTGTTTCAGCACTTCCAGCGAATTGGCGGCGGCGGTGCCGCTCAACTCGCGGATATTGGAGACGCCTTCCTCGGCACCGCGCCCCAGATCGTCAAAACTGGCGCCCTGTGGCTTGATATGCGCCAGATCGGTCCGGTCCAGATAGCTGACCGCCAGTTCGCGGAAAATGTAATCGAGGATGGAGGTCGCGGATTTGATGCTGTCATTGCCCTGAACCATGCCCGCCGGCTCAAACTTGGTAAAGGTAAAGGCATCGACAAACTCCTCAAGCGGCACCCCGTATTGCAGGCCCACCGAAACGGCGATGGCAAAGTTGTTCATCATCGCCCGGAAACCGGCGCCTTCCTTGTGCATGTCGATGAAAATCTCGCCCAGCGATCCGTCTTCATATTCGCCGGTGCGCAGATAGACCTTGTGGCCGCCCACATTGGCCTTTTGCGTATAGCCCTTGCGCCGGTCGGGCATTTTTTCGCGATGGGTGCGGGTGACTTCCTTGATGACGATCTTTTCAATCACCTTCTCGGCCAGTACCGCGGCCTTTTCATGCGGTGTGCCGCTTTCCAGAATTTCCGCGGCCTCGTCGTCATCCTCGATCAGCGCTGATGCGAGCGGCTGGCTCAGCTTTGACCCGTCGCGATAGAGCGCATTGGCCTTGGTCCCCAGTGACCAGCTCAGTTCATAGGCGGCCTGACAATCCTCGATCGTGGCATCATTGGGCATGTTGATGGTCTTGCTGATGGCGCCGGAGATAAACGATTGCGCCGCCGCCATCATGTAAATGTGGCTGTCCACGCTCAGATAGCGTTTGCCGGTCTTGCCGCAGGCATTGGCGCAGTCAAACACGCCGTAATGTTCGGGCTTCAGATGCGGCGCACCCTCCAGCGTCATGGTGCCGCAAACATGGTCATTGGCCGCCTCGATATCGGCACGGCTATAGCCAAGGTGGCGCAGCAGGTCAAAACCCGGATCATTCAGCTTTTCCGCCGGGATCCCCAGTACATTGGTGCAGAATTCCTCGCCCAGTGTCCACTGGTTGAAGACAAAGCGAATGTCAAAGGCGCTCGGCAGCGCCGCTTCGATCTTTTCAAGCTCCAGCGGGCCAAAACCGTGGCCGATCAGCGAGGTCTGGTTGATCCCCGGCGCGTTGCCCAGGCTGGCATGGCCGACCGCGTGGGAAATGATCTCTTCTATCTCGGCACTGCCATAGCCCAGCTTTTCCAGCGCCGCCGGCACCGAGCGGTTGATGATCTTGAAATAGCCACCGCCGGCCAGTTTCTTGAACTTCACCAGCGCGAAATCCGGCTCGATCCCGGTGGTGTCGCAATCCATCACCAGACCGATGGTGCCGGTCGGGGCAATCACCGTGGTCTGGGCGTTGCGATAGCCGTTCTTTTCGCCCAGTTTCAGGGCTTCGTCCCAGGCCCCCACGGCCAGATCGACCAGCCGCGCATCCGGGCAGTTCTTGTGGTCCAGCGGCACGGGTTTCACCGTCAGCCCTTCATAGCCGTCGGCCTTGCCCAGGGCGGCGGTGCGATGGTTGCGGATCACCCGCAGCATCGGTTCGCGGTTGCGCGCGAACCCATCAAACGGCCCCAGTTCTCCGGCGATTTCGGCGCTGGTTGCATAGGCGACACCGGTCATGATCGCCGTCAGCGCACCGCACATGGCGCGGCCCTCGTCGCTGTCGTACCCCAGCCCCATGTTCATCAACAGGCCGCCGATATTGGCATAACCCAGCCCCAGGGTGCGGAAATCATGGGAAAGCTGCGCGATTTCCTTGCTGGGAAACTGTGCCATGGTCACGCTGATTTCCAGCGTCAGCGTCCAGAGCCGCGTGGCATGCATGTAATCTTCGGCCTGGAACTTGTCATCCTCAAGAAAGGTCAGCAGGTTCATGCTGGCAAGGTTACAGGCGGTATCATCCAGAAACATGTATTCCGAACACGGGTTCGAGCCGCGAATCTCGCCATCTTCCGGGCAGGTGTGCCAGGCATTCACCGTGTCGTGAAACTGGATGCCGGGATCGGCACAGGCCCAGGCCGCATGGCCGATCTGCTGCCACAGATCGCGCGCCCTGATGGTCTTGGCCACCCTGCCGTCCGTGCGGCGCAGCAATTCCCAGTCGGCATCATCGCGCACCGCCTTCAGAAAGGCATCCGTCACCCGGATCGAGTTGTTCGAGTTCTGCCCCGACACGGAAAGATAGGCTTCACTGTCCCAATCCGTATCATATGTCGGAAACTCGATGCTGGTGTATCCCTGGCGGGCGTATTGCAGTACGCGGTTGATATAAGTCTCGGGGATCATGACCTTTTTCGCGCCACGGATGGCGGCTTTCAGGCTCTCGTTCAGCTTTGGATCCGTGGCGTCTTCTTCCTTGCCATCCCAGCTGCGAATAGCGGCAAAGATTTCATTCAGTTTCTGCTCGTGCATCTTGGAGCCGGCGACAAGGCTGGCCACCTTCTGCTCTTCCTTGACCTTCCAGTTGATGAATTCCTCGATATCGGGGTGGTCGGCATCGCAGATCACCATTTTGGCGGCCCGCCGGGTGGTGCCGCCGGATTTGATCGCGCCGGCCGCCCGGTCGCCGATTTTCAGAAAACCCATCAGGCCGCTGGATTTTCCGCCGCCCGACAGTGCCTCGCCATCGGCCCGCAGGCTGGAAAAGTTGGTGCCGGTGCCGCTGCCGTATTTGAACAGCCGTGCCTCGCGCACCCACAGATCCATGATGCCGCCCTCTCCCACCAGATCATCCCTGACCGACTGGATGAAACAGGCGTGCGGTTGCGGGTGTTCATAGGCGCTGGCCGAACGGGTCAGCTTGCCGGATTTGTAATCGACATAATAATGCCCCTGCCCCGGCCCATCAATTCCATAGGCCCAGTGCAGGCCGGTGTTGAACCATTGCGGGCTGTTCGGGGCACCACGCTGGGTGGCCAGCATGTACCGCATTTCATCGAAATAGGCGCGGGCATCGGCCTCGGTGCTGAAATAGCCGCCCTTCCAGCCCCAATAGGCCCAGGCACCGGCCAGCCGGTCAAACACCTGCTGCGCGCGGGTCTCGCCCACCAGGCGCTCATCCTCCGGCAATTCTGCCAGCGCCTTTTCGTCAGCAACCGAGCGCCACAGAAATTCGGGAACGCCCTTTTCCCTCACCTTTTTCAGCCGCGCCGGCACCCCGGCCTTGCGAAAATATTTCTGCGCGATCACGTCAGAGGCAACCTGCGACCAGCCCTCGGGAACCTCGCAATTGTCCAGCTTGAAAACGACCGTGCCGTCCGGATTGCGGATCTCGCTGCTGGTGGTTGTGAATTCCAGTTCGCCATAGGCGCCGGAATCCTCGGTGGTGAATCTGCGTTCAATTTTCATTTCTGCCTCGTCGTGTCCCGTCAGTCCCGGTGCTCGGGTCTGCATGGCCCGTTTACACCTTTTTCAGTCCACCGACCGAAGATGCGAGAAGGCAATAAACCACCTGTGACAAAGCATGGCCCTGCCGTAAATACCTGCCTTTTTGCCGGCAGGTTATTAACCAGATGTTTGTCCCTCCCCGATGCGGTATACCACTAAATGTTGTGGTCTCCCGGTCGGTTCACACAACCTGACGTATCAAGGGGGACGGGTCAACGACAATTTTCAATCCTGAGTACAGTTTTTTTGTTGACGCGCCTTGGCGGTTATGTACGGGGGCAGAACCGCAGGGAACAGGATTCCAGCCTTGCGGCAGAATCCGGTTTTGCCGTGCAGCCAACCGCATTAATAAAAAATTTGTTTTACGCGGCAGGCTTATCCAGATTGGTTGATCCAGCACCCGAGCCACCACCGCCCGAGTCGTGATTCGATTTCCCCATATTCAAAATATGGAATTGAAAATTTCGGCCGCGGCAGCCCTGCAACACCTGACGGGGCAAAATCTGGAAATGGTCGGGACGGCAAGATTCGAACTTGCGACCTACGGTACCCAAAACCGTCGCGCTACCAGGCTGCGCTACGCCCCGAACAGAAATGCTGTCTAGCGTCCGAATTGCATATTGAAAACCCCTAAAACAGCAGTTTTCTTCGGGCAAAGCAAAATGCGGCATGGCATGTGGCGGGCAAACGGAAAGGATCAGCCACGAATCAGCCCGGGGGAAATATCTCCGGACTCAGACCAATCCTATTCACAGGGCCAGAGGGCCTTGGAACGGTCAAACGCCGGATGGCGGACCGAACTGCCAACCGTCAGGCCGATCTCGCGCGACAGGCCGCCGTTTATTTCCAGAACCGCAAGAATATTGTCACCTCCGGGAATCGGGGTTTCGTCCAGCGGGCGGGCATTTTCATGGATAGTGACGATACGCCCGGCCATGTCGATGAACAGCATATCCAGCGGGATAAGGGTGTTTTTCATCCAGAACGCCACAGGCTGGGGCCCTGGATAAATGAACAGCATGCCGCTGCCGGTGTCCATCTGCTCGCGGTTCATCAGCCCGATGGCCCGTTCACGCGGTGTTTGGGCCAGTTCAACGTTGAAACTGGTCTGGCCCCAAGGCCCGCGCAAATCAATCCGTGTGGCTGAACATGCCGCGGCCTGCAACCGCAGCGGAAGCAACAGCATAACAACAAAGGCCAACAGGATGCCGGTTGTCGATCTGCTGTACACTTTCAATCCTTTCGCAGGGCGGTGTCCCATGCTGCCACAAAACAGGCCATGCGTCCACGCTGCCCGTCTATGGCCCGCAGTCCGACAGCCTCTCCCGGCTGCAGATCGGCCAGACCGGACCGGCGCAGAACCTCGATATGCACGAACACATCCTCGGGTTTGCCAAAAACATTGGCGAATCCGAATCCCTTGGCCTTGTCAAACCACTTCACCCGCGCCGGTTCAAGCGGCAGTGACATGTCAACATCCGTTCCCGGAACCTCAAAATCGCTTCCATGGCCGACATCGCTGCCTTTCGGGGGCTCTATGCGCAGAACTTCCGTGGCCTGCATGCCACGTTCCGTTTCCTGAACCAGAACCTGGATTTCAGCGTGATCGGCAACCGAACTCTGGCCAAAATTGCGCAGCACATTGGCGTGCAGCAAAATGTCCGGGCCACCGTTTTCCGCCACGATAAAGCCAAAACCCTTTGCCGGGTCAAACCACTTGACGTGGCCCTGAACTACATATGTATCTTTGTTTTCTTCTGTCATCCCCAGCGCTTTCAAAGCGTTTCAAACCGTCATCCCCTACCGTAGGTTTGTGACATAAACAGCCGCGCATGCAAGCAAAAAAACAGTTTGTTTCACAATGACTTGTCATTCACGTTACGTGAATGTCACGGGTTCAAACGATTGATTTCCCACATATCACCCTTGTTTTCACGGCGCCAAAGGAACCTGTCGTGCAGGCGAAAGGCACCATCTGCCCAAAACTCCATTTCCACAGGAATAATCCGGTACCCGCCCCAGAAAGGCGGGCGCGGCGGATTCGCCCCCTTGGTGGCCGTAATGCGGGCGACCTCTGCCATCAATGCCCCTCTTGAACTGAGCGGGCGCGACTGCCGCGAAGCCCAGGCGCCGAGCCGGCTCTTCAGGGAGCGGGACGCATAATAGCTGTCAGCCTTTTCGCCTTCTTCCTTTTCAACCAGTCCGCGCACCCGGATCTGCCGGCGCAGTGATTTCCAGTGTATCACGAATGCCGCTTTGCCGCTTGTGTCCAGTTCAATGGCCTTGGCGCTTTCGTAATTCGTGTAAAATAGGAAGCCGTCATCCTCGATTTCCTTCAGCAAGACCATGCGCACATCCGGCATGCCCTGTGCATCCACCGTTGCCAGGGCCATGGCGTTCGGGTCGTTCAACTCAACCGCTTCGGCCTCCACCAGCCAGCGCCGGGCGATCTGAAACGGATCATCCCCGGCAAAAATTCCCTTTCTGTCCGACATCCAGCCTTCTTTCCGTCAATACGCCCCTTCCCCAAGGTAACGTGCCTGACGTGTTGGTCAACAACAAGATGGCTATCGGGTCCCTGCGCCAAGGGCAAGCTGCACTTTTCGTCAGGTTCACCTGCTGACCGGCCTTGAAGCGATAGCTGCAATCGCCTAAAAACCTCTCTTTATAACACTTTGATCAAGAGGGCGGATCTCCATTGAAACTATTGCAAGGTAAACGCGGCCTGATCATGGGCCTGGCGAATGATAAATCCATTGCCTGGGGCATTGCTCAGGCCTGTGCCGAACAGGGGGCGGAACTGGCGCTCTCTTATCAGGGCGATCTGTTCCGCAAACGTGCGCTGCCGCTGGCCGAACGGCTGGGGGTGACGGAAATGATCGACTGCGATGTTTCTGATCCGGCCTCGCTGGATGCCGCCTTTGCCCAACTCGAAAGAAACTGGGGCAATCTGGATTTCGTCGTGCACGCGATCGGCTTTTCCGACAAGGAGGAGTTGCGCGGCCGCTATGTCGATACCGGGCCTGAAAACTTTCGCATGACCATGGATATTTCGGTCTACAGCTTCACCGCCGTTGTTCAGCGCGCCGAAAAACTGATGAAGGATGGCGGCGCGGCGCTGACCCTCACCTATTATGGCGCCGAAAAGGTGATGCCGCATTATAACGTCATGGGGGTTGCCAAGGCGGCGCTGGAAACCAGCGTAAAATACATGGCCGAGGATCTGGGCAAGAAAAACATCCGCGTCAACGCCATCTCTGCCGGGCCGATCAAGACACTGGCCGCCAGCGGCATCGGCGATTTCCGCTATATCCTGAAATGGAACGAGTTGAATTCGCCACTGCGCCGCAATGTCTCGCAGGGCGAGGTCGGCAAGGCTGCGGTTTTTCTGCTGTCGGATTTTGCCTCGGGTGTGACCGGCGAAAACCTGCATGTGGACGCCGGCTATCATGTGGTCGGCATGAAGGCGGTGGACGCGCCTGATATTGATGTCGTAACCGGGCGCAAACCGGAGGCGGGCAAATGACAAACAGGCTGCCGCATGAAAAGGGCTTTCATATCAGTTGGGACCAGATTCACCGCGATGCCCGCGCCCTGGCCTGGCGTCTCGATGGCAAGGGGCCGGATGATGGTACATGGAAGGCCGTCGTCGCCATCACCCGCGGCGGCATGGCCCCGGCCATGATCATCGCCCGCGAACTGGATTTGCGCACGGTCGACACCATCAGCATCAAATCCTATGACCACCAGCGCCAGTCCGAGGCCAAAGTGCTGAAATCACCCGACCCCGACATCATGGGCGACGGCGAAGGCATTCTGATCATTGACGATCTGGTCGATACCGGCAATACCCTCAAGATCGTGAAAAACCTGTATCCCAAAGCGCATATCGCGACGGTCTATGCGAAACCCAAGGGAAAACCGATGGTCGATACCTATATCACCGAGGTCAGTCAGGACACCTGGATTTTCTTTCCCTGGGACATGGCACTGCAATATGTCGAACCCTATCGCGGTACGGACTGATCCCTGGTGAAACAGCCGCTCAATCCCGCCATGGCCGGCACCTTTCCACCGCCGGTGATGCAGGCGCGCCGCTGGCTTGACGGGGTGCATTTCAGCAAGGAAAGACCGCTGATCAACGTCTCGCAGGCCGCCCCGGTCGCGCCACCGCCACCGGCCCTGCGCAATGCCATTGCCGAGGCCGCGCTGCACGACGATTCAGCGCATCTATACGGCCCGGTGCTCGGGCTTGCCGACTTGCGGGCCGAGGTAGCCGAACAGTGGACAGCCGCCTATGGTGGGTCCGTCGCAGCGGATCAGGTGGCCATCACCTCGGGATGCAATCAGGCCTTTGCCGCCGCCATTGCCACCCTGGCCGGAAACCGGGATGAAGTTATCATTCCAGCCCCTTGGTATTTCAACCATAAAATGTGGCTGGACATGCAGGGAATCAAAACCATCGTTCTGGATACCGGCCCTGACCTGCTGCCGGATCCCGAACGGGCTGCGGCACTGATTACGCCGCGCAGCCGCGCCATCGTACTGGTCACGCCGAACAATCCCGGCGGGGTTGAATACCCGGCCAAACTGGTGCGCGCCTTCTTTGAACTGGCCCGCAAACACGATCTGGCGCTCATTCTGGACGAAACCTATCGGGATTTTGACAGCCGCACAGGGGCCCCGCACGATCTGTTCAGCACCGAGGGCTGGCAAGACACGCTGATCCAGCTTTATTCATTTTCCAAGGCATTCCGGCTGACCGGTCATCGGGTCGGCACGCTGATTGCCGGCGCCAGGCGTCTGGCCGAGGTGGAAAAGTTTCTGGATACCGTCACCATCTGCCCCAATCAATTGGGCCAGCGTGCAGCACTTTGGGGGCTGCGAAACCTGCAAGACTGGCTGTCCGGCGAACGCGACGAGATCCTGCGCCGCAGAGCCGCGATGGTCGAGGGATTCGCCGCGCTGGACGGCTGGAGCCTCCTGGGGGCCGGCGCCTATTTTGCCTATGTCGAGCACCCGTTCGCAACCCCGTCAGACAAACTGGCAAGGGCTCTGGTCTCGGAGGCCGGCGTTTTGCTGTTGCCGGGCACCATGTTCCGCCCGACCGGGGATGCGGTTGCCCTGCGGCAGTTACGCATCGCCTTTGCCAATATCGATGCAGGCGGCATCGACACCCTTTTTCAGCGGCTGGCCGCATTCCGTGCCTGACCGGGGCACACCATACCAAAACCCATACGAAACCCATACGAAATCCATACGTTTTCCAACCCCGGTCTTGCCCCCCTTCCCGCAACCGCCTAAGAAACCATGACCCTATCTTGAAAGAGGCCCGAAATGACCAAGGAAAGCATAACAGGCAAAACCTCCAAAGCCCTTGTCTGGATCATCTTGTTGCTGGTTTTGCTTGGGCTTGGTGGCTATGGCGTAACCAATTTCGGCGGCGGCGTAACCAGCATCGGTTCCGTGGGCAACACCGATATCGACATTCGCGACTATCAGCGTGCCCTGACCCAGGAATTGCGCGCCCTTGAGGCGCAGGAAGGGCGCCCCGTCACCCTGGCCGAGGCGAACGCCACACGCGGCCTTTCCGCCCAGGTTCAGCAGCGCTTGATCACCAGTGCCGCCCTGGACAACGAAACGGCCCGGCTGGGCATATCGGTCAGTGACGAAACGGTGCGCAACGATATTCTGGACATTCCGTCCTTTCGCGGACTCGACGGAAAGTTCGACCGCGAAACCTATCGTCGCGCCCTGGGCCAGATTGGCCTGAAAGAAGCGGAATACGAGGCTGTCGTGCGCCGGGAAACGGCCAGAACCCTGCTGCAGGGGGCTGTCCTGAGCGGCATCAAAGCCCCTGATATTCTTACAAAGACCTTTCTGGACTATGCCGGAGAGCGGCGCAATTTCACCTGGATCAGATTGGGGCAGAATAATCTGAGCACCCCGATTCCCGAACCGACCGATGCGGATTTGAAAGCCTATTACCAGTCGCACACACCCGATTTCACCCTGCCGGAAATGAAGCGTATTTCATACGTTTGGATCACGCCCGAGATGATTCAGGATCAGATCCCGGCAGACGAAGCCCGCCTGAAAGAGGTATACGACAGCCGTATCAATGAATTCATGGTGCCGGAAAAGCGCGTGGTCGAACGCCTGGTCTTTCCCACTGAAGAAGACGCCAGGGCCGCCATGTCAGAACTTGAGTCCGGCGAGACCAGCTTTGAGGATCTGGTGAAGAAACGTGGCCTGAGCCTGAACGACATTTCGCTGGGCGCCGTAACCCGCGACCAGATCGGAAGCGAGGCGGCGGATGCGGTTTTTGCCTTGCAGGCGCCCGGATTGGCGGGGCTGCTGCCTTCGTCCCTCGGGCCGGCCATATTCCGGGTCACCAGCATCCAGCCGGCCGACGAAACAACCTTTGAAGAAGCACGCCCCCAGCTTTTGACCGAATATCAACTGGATCAGGCCAGACGCAAGATTGATACGCTCATTCCCGATATCGAGGATCTGCTCGCCGGTGGCGCAACCCTGGAAGACATCGCAAAAGAAACCGACATGCGGTCGGGCACAATTGACTGGTGGGACGGGCTTGGTGACGGCATTGCCGACTACGAAGCCTTTCGCAAGGCCGCGCTGGCCGTGAACAAAGGTGATTTTCCAGAAGTTGAGTCGCTTGAGGACGGCGGCGCATTCGCCATGCAGCTGGAAGAGATTCTGCCGCCACGTCTGGATGATTTTGAAAATGTCAAGAGCAAGGTGATTGCCGGCTGGGAAAACCTTCAGGTGGAAACGGCCCTGCAGGCCATGGCCGAAGAACTGGCCCCCCTGTTTGCCAATGGGGCCGACATGAGCGCCCGCGGACTGACCGTAACCGAAGAAAAGGACATTACACGCAGCGATTTCATCGAAGGCACGCCACAGACCTTTTTGCCCACGGTGTTCAAGATGGACAAGGGTGAGGTCAAATCCGTCAAAGGCTTTGGCAGCGTTCTGCTGGTTCGGCTGGATGATATCCTGCCGCCGGATCCGGACAACCCGATTGTTCCGCAATTGCAGCAGGCGCTGGACACACAACTGCGGCAGTCCATGGCCCAGGACGTGTTCTCGGCTTATGTCGTCGCACTGGAAAACGAGGCCGGCATTCAGTTGAACTCCGCCGCGATCAACGCGGTGAATGCGCAGTTCCCCTGAGCCGCCAAAACCGCAGGTATTGACCACCAGAGAAACGGAGGCGCATCGTGGCGCTGACCCCGACATTCAGCGAATTTGAAACCGCCTTTGCCGCCGGCAAGAACCAGTTGGTCTTTGCCCGGCTGGCGGCGGATCTCGACACCCCCGTTTCGCTGATGCTGAAACTGACCGAGGCGCGCAAAGACAGCTTTCTTCTGGAAAGTGTCACCGGCGGAGAGGTGCGCGGCCGCTATTCGATCATCGGCATGAAACCCGATCTGATCTGGCGATGTCACGGAAACACGGCCGAGATCAACCGTCAGGCCCGGGTGGATGCCGATATATTCGAACCGGTTGACCAGCCACCCCTGCAGAGCCTGCGTGCCCTGATTCAGGAAAGCCGGATAGACATGCCCGCCGGCCTTCCGCCGGCCTCGGCCGGGCTGTTTGGCTATCTCGGCTATGATATGGTGCGGCTGATTGAAACCCTTCCCGACGTCAATCCCGACCCGTTGGGACTGCCGGATGCGGTGTTGCTGCGCCCCAGTGTCGTCGTGGTGCTGGACGGGGTCAAGGGCGAGGTTATCGTTGTTGCACCGGCCTGGGCGTCATCGGGCCTGTCGGCACGTGCCGCCTATGCACAGGCTGCCGAAAGGGTCCAGGACGCGCTGCGCGATCTGGAACGGCAGGTCCCACTGGACAGTCGCGATCTGGGTGCCGAGGCCCCGGCGCCGGAGATGACATCCAATTTCAGCCGCAAGGCCTATATGCAAGCGGTTGAAAAGGCCCGGGATTACATACGGGCCGGTGATATTTTCCAGGTGGTGCCATCGCAACGCTGGGCGCAACCGTTCACCCTGCCCCCGTTTGCATTGTACCGCAGCCTGCGGCGCACCAACCCGTCGCCCTTCATGTTCTATTTCAATTTTGGCGACTTCCAGGTGATTGGCGCCAGCCCCGAAATACTGGTGCGGGTGTTTGGCCGCGAAGTCACCATCCGCCCGATTGCGGGCACCCGCCCGCGCGGCGCCACGCCTGAGGAAGACAAAGCGCTGGAAGCGGATCTTCTGGCAGACGAAAAAGAGCTGGCCGAACATCTGATGCTGCTGGATCTCGGGCGTAACGATGTCGGCCGCGTCGCAAAGATCGGCACCGTTCGCCCGACCGAAAAATTCATTGTCGAGCGTTACAGCCACGTCATGCACATCGTATCCAACGTCATTGGCGAGCTTTCGGACGAACATGATGCGCTGTCGGCTTTCTTTGCCGGAATGCCGGCAGGAACCGTTTCCGGCGCGCCAAAAGTGCGGGCCATGCAGATCATTGATGAACTGGAGCCGGAAAAGCGCGGCGTTTACGGTGGTGGTGTCGGCTATTTTGCCGCCAATGGCGATATGGATATGTGCATCGCGCTGCGCACCGCAGTCGTCAAGGATCAGACATTGTATATCCAGGCGGGCGGTGGTGTGGTCTATGACAGTGACCCGCAAGCCGAGTACCAGGAGACCGTGAACAAATCCAAGGCAATATGCCGCGCCGCCGAGGACGCCGGGCGATTCAGCCGACGAAACAACAGGTGACAGTGCGTCGGCTAGCGATTTTCAAGCACGGCGGACAGGGGCGCAACAGCGACACTTGAGGCGCGGTCTTCCAGTCCCCACAGGACCAGCGCTTCTATCGTGTCGGGATTTGTGTGCCCCAACAGGATCACCTGCCCGTCCTTTGCCGCCCGAAATGCCGCACGGTCCAGATAGCGGCGAATCATCTCGGGCTTTTCCCCGTTGGCATCAAGCACACGGTAGATCAGGCCCGCCTTGACCCCGGCCCGCGCCGCCAGTTTTTCAGCCGTGTTCAGGCCTTTGTCGAAAGACAGGAACCCGTGCCCGCTCTCGGCCAGATTCGCGGCCGCTTGCTTGACCAGCTCGCGGTTGCCCTGAAAGCCGTTCAGATTCCGGTCCATCAACGCCACCGCCAGTGGAATTTGTGACTTGTAGGCCTGAAAGGAAACTTCCACATCCTGGGGGGTCGCATCCTTTGGCAAATCCGTCAGGATCACAACCTCAAAGCCCGCATTCCGGTATTTGATTGCCGCGTCTTCCGCATCGTCACGATCGGCGTCAATCGCAAAAGTCACCGGAAACGGAAATCTGGCAAGCGCCTGTTTGCTGATCGGATGGGCCGCATCATCAATCAGGATAATCGAAACCAACGGCAGATCACGCGGGTTGTCAAAAGTTACGGAATTGGCCACGAGTGCCGGCTTTTCCTCCGTGCTTTCAAGCGCAATCCCGGGCTGTGCCACGTCCGGATCCGTCGCCGGATCGGGCCTGGCGGCGCCGGTGCTGCCCGCACCATCGGCCTTTCTGGAAATGATCTGCGGCAGCCTTCTGTTCGAGGACGGGGATGCGCGGTCGGTAATTTTTGCCCCCCCCACTTGCAGACGCCTGGGGGTATGTGGTGCCGGCGCGGCGGGCGCTGTGGCAACAATAACCGGCGCCGGAGGGCTGGCCGGTGTGATTTTGCCGACCGGTTGTTCATCTTCGGGCGGCAGCGTGGCCGCAGGTGCCGCAGGCAAAGGTGGGGCGCTGTTTTCAGCATTTGCCGTGACAATTCCCGAACTTTCTTCGGCATTCGGTGCCTTGGCACCGGACTCCGGTTCCTGAACCGTCACCTGAATGCGCGCGGGGGCATCGCTGGGGGCGACGGGGGTATCTGTCTGCGGCATCTGGGCGGGTTGTTCTGGCGTTTCAACCATGGGCGGGGCCGGCTGTTCAGGCGATGCGGCAGCGGCATCCACGCCCGCCCCACCGCCAGCCGTTTCATCGGAAACATCGGTTGCCGGCTCCTGCACAACTGCAGGCGGGACGTCCGGTTCATTCTCGGGGTTTGCGATGCCTGACCCGCCAGCAGCGGCAGCGGGCGTATCTGTCTGGGTTTGCGGCACAACCGCAGGCGCAGCGTCTGCCTGCCCTCCGGCCATATCGTCTGCACCCTGTGCCGCACCTGCCTGCGCTGGCGTTTTCTGCGCCATTGCCGGCAACGCCGCCTGAGACGTTTGGGGTGTTTGGGATGTTTCCGGAGTTTGCATCGCCGGGGCGGCCACCATCGTCTTGGCCGCATCCGCCGTTTCATCCGCCGCTTGCGTGCTGGCCTCCGGCTCTGCAACCACCACCTCGTTTGCGGCTGTTGCTGTTATCTGTCCGCCGGGCGTCACCGCCGCCTGTGGCTCTGCGTCCGGCGTGGTCTGTGCCGGTGGTTCGGAAACCGCCCTTTGGGCCGGCAAGGGCAGCAACAGGGAAACCGTTGCCGCAACCAGGGCGGAAAACAACATGCCCCATATGGATCCTGTGATAAAGCCTCTAAGCACTGCTCTCTCCGTTTTTCGCTTTGCAATGCGCATTCTTCGGGTCTTGACCCTTTATCCGCTCTCCGGGCATGTATAGCGTGAACCGCACGCAGGTTCACCCCTAATTGCTGAAAGCGGGCAAAATGCTGCTACTGATCGATAACTACGACAGTTTTACTTACAATCTGGTTCACTATCTCGGAGAATTGGGCACCGACGTGAAAGTCGTGCGCAATGATGCGCTGGATGTCCAGCAGGCAATGGCCCTGCGCCCGTCATCGATTCTGCTTTCACCAGGGCCATGCGATCCGGCACAGGCCGGGATTTGTCTGGCGCTGACCCAGGCCGCCGCCGAAACCCGCACCCCCCTGATGGGGGTTTGTCTGGGGCATCAGGCCATAGGCGAATCCTTTGGCGGGCGGGTGGTTCAGGCGCAGGATATCGTTCATGGCAAGATGGGCACAATCCACCACGATGGCACCGGAGTTTTTGCCGGCCTTGCCTCACCCCTTGCCGCGACACGCTATCATTCACTGGTTGTCGAACGGGAAAGCGTGCCCGACTGCCTGCTGGTCAATGCGCAGTTGGAAGACGGCACCATCATGGGCCTGCGCCACAGGCACCTGCCGATCCATGGCGTGCAGTTTCACCCGGAAAGCATTGCCTCGGAACATGGGCACGCGCTTTTGCAGAATTTTCTTGAGACGGTAAAGGAGCCGGCATGAGCGAAGCCCTGAAACCCCTGATCAACGCTGCTGCCGAAGGCCCGCTGACCCGCGCGCAGGCAGAGGCGGCCTTCAACATCCTGTTCGAGGGCGAAGCCACGCCCAGCCAGATCGGCGGTTTGCTGATGGCGCTGCGCACCCGTGGCGAAACGGTCGATGAATATGCCGCCGCCGCCGCCGTGATGCGGGCGAAATGCAAACCGGTGCAGGCCCCCGCCGGCGCGATGGACATCGTCGGCACCGGGGGCGATGGCAAGGGCACGCTGAACATCTCTACCGCCACCGCCTTTGTGGTGGCCGGCGCCGGTGTGGTGGTTGCCAAACACGGCAACCGCAACCTCAGTTCGAAATCGGGCGCGGCGGATGCGCTGGGACAGATGGGGGTTGAGGTGATGGTTGGCCCCGAGGTGGTGCAGCGCGCCCTGGCCGAGACCGGCATCGCCTTCATGATGGCGCCCATGCACCATCCGGCAATTGCGCATGTGATGCCGACCCGCGCCGAGCTTGGCACCCGCACCATCTTCAACATCCTCGGCCCCCTCACCAACCCGGCCGGGGTGAAACGCCAGTTGACCGGTGCCTTTTCACCCGATCTGCTGCGCCCGATGGCCGAAACCCTGAAGGCCCTGGGCAGCGAACGCGCCTGGCTGGTGCACGGGGGCGACGGCACTGACGAGCTTTCGATCGCGGCGCCGAGCCGGGTGGTCGCGCTCGAGGAAGGCGGCGAAATCCGCGAATTCGAGATCGCACCCGAAGACGCCGGCCTGCCGGTGCATCCCTTCGAGGCCATCCTTGGCGGAAGCCCCGAGCAGAACGGCCGCGCCTTCGCCGCCCTTCTTGAGGGTGAAAAGAGCGCCTACCGCGATGCGGTGCTGCTGAATGCGGCCGCCGCGCTGATGGTGGCGGATAAGGTAAAAACCATGCCAGAAGGCGTTGATCTTGCAAGAGAAAGCATCGACAGCGGCAATGCCCTCAAAAAGATCAGAGCCTTGGCAAAAGTAACACAAAACCCCGACTGACCGCACACCGCATTCGTTTGCGTCCTTGTTGTGATGGGGGCTGCTGCTCTCTTTGAGAGCGCAACCAATACCGTTCGCCAGTTCATCTCCTTCACCGGCAATGCTGCCAGTGTCACCACCACAGAAGGGCCGGCGAACGGTCTGGCTTCGACAGAGATTGGCCAGGCTGGCAATGGTAAATCACTGGAGACGACAGACACGGGGAGCAGCTATCACGTGCTCAATCCGCCCAGCAGGGGAACGGGTTCCTTGCCTGGTCAGCGGGACGCGGATTTGAGGCGCGCATGCTGGCCGAAAGCATCCTGCCGCTCCAACGCTGCCCCTCATTCTGCTTCCCCGCCGATCCTGACATGCAGATAACAATTGTCCCCTGGGCGCGGGCAGGTTACATAACCTGCATGGATATCCTGGAAAAAATCAAGGCTTACAAGCTTGAAGAAATCGCAGCCAGCAAGGCAACCCGCCCGCTGGCCGATGTCGAAACCGATGCCAAAAATGCCCAACCGGTGCGCCCTTTTGCAGAAGCGTTGATTCTGGCCACCCATGACAGCTATGGGCTGATCGCCGAAATCAAGAAGGCCAGCCCGTCAAAGGGCCTGATTCGCGCAGATTTCGACCCGGCCGAACTGGCGAAAGCCTATGCCGCCGGCGGGGCCACCTGCCTGTCGGTGCTCACCGATGGCCCCAGCTTTCAGGGCGCGGATGAATACCTGACGCAGGCCCGTGAAGCCTGCGACCTGCCGGTTCTGCGCAAGGATTTCATGCTTGACCCCTATCAGGTTGTGCAATCGCGCGCACTTGGGGCGGATTGCATCCTGATTATCATGGCCATGCTCAGTGACAACGATGCAATCGCGCTGGAAGAAACCGCAACGGAATGGGGCATGAGCGTTCTGGTCGAGGTTCACAACGAAGAAGAACTGAACCGCGCCACCTTGCTGAAAACACCGTTGATGGGCATAAACAACCGCGATCTGAAAACGTTCGAAACCTCGCTGGACACCACGAAACGGCTGGCAAAGCTGGTGCCGCCCGACCGCACCATCGTTTCGGAATCGGGCCTGTCGACCCCCGAGGATCTGGCCGAACTGGCCCGCTATGGCGCGCGCTGCTTTCTGATCGGCGAGGCCCTGATGCGCCAGCCCGACGTAGAGGCCGCAACCCGCGCCCTGCTGGCCAACCCACTGCGCCCAGACGGAGGAGGCCTGTAACCATGTCCGGCTTGACCCATTTTGACGGCAAGGGCGATGCCCATATGGTCGATGTCTCGGAAAAACCCGTCACATCCCGCACCGCCATCGCCCGTGGCCATGTCAGAATGACGCCTGAAACCTATGCCATCATGACTGACGGCGCGGCCAAAAAGGGCGACGTGCTGGGCGTGGCCCGACTGGCCGGTATCATGGGGGCCAAGCAAACCAGCAGTCTGATCCCGCTGTGCCACCCGCTGCCGATCAGCAAGGTCGCACTCGACCTGACACCGGACCCGGACCTGCCCGGTGTGGTGATCGAGGCCACGGTGAAAACCACCGGCCAGACCGGCATCGAAATGGAAGCCCTGACAGCGGTCTCGGTGGCGGGTCTGACGGTTTACGACATGCTGAAAGCCGTTGAAAAGACAATGGAAATCGGCGGGATACGTTTGACGATGAAAGAAGGCGGCAAATCGGGGCGGTTCGAGGCGGAATAGAGCCATTTTGTGAAAATGACAGCGCCCGACCGGGTGGGCGCATGGCACTTCGGGTTGCGCCGGTTTCCATGTTCCGAACAATGAAGAACCTCTCTGCAAGTCGGACCGTTGCATAGCGCCCGCCATGGGGCGGTCGGGCGCTGTCATTTTTGCAAAATGACGGATGGGCGGAGAGCATGGGCATTTATCCAGAAAGGCCCACAATCATTCTGCTGATTGGCAAATACTCTGGTATATCTTCTGGCTATTGTTGTATTATTCTGAGGATTTCTCAAATCAATTTGATTGCGAGATATTGCCTGCCAGACAGATCAACCTTGGGAATATTTATGACGACAACCAACAACAACGAAATGGAGATTGCGGGAAAGCGAACTGTTGCGGATTGGAACAGATTGAAAGCCCAACTAGATAATCACCCTAATCTTTGGGAAACCGCTTTTGATGATTTCTTCTGTTCCCGGCTTGAAACCCGCTATCTGAACCCAATTCACCTGCTTCAAATCCACGGAGAAAACACCGGAGAGGGTTTTTCAATCGTATCGCTGCAATGTGCCTTGATCGAATTTTTGCAGACAACAAGGGATGGGGCCAATTTCAAGAATGGAGGCGGT
>Ga0256841_1001715_pt1 | contig 18233 bp, 16 predicted proteins | sample 356308metaG_FD_185971 | JGI IMG/M metagenome (GOLD analysis project Ga0256841, IMG submission 185971) | Hydrothermal vent microbial communities from Mid Atlantic Ridge, Atlantic Ocean - 356-308 | ecosystem: Environmental > Aquatic > Marine > Hydrothermal vents | place: Atlantic Ocean: Mid... | reverse complement strand
CGACACAGGTGTAACCCCCAGCCCGGCCGCCGGGCACGTTCCGCGGCCGTGATGTTCTTGGAGCACGAATGACGGATTCGACCGCGGTAGCGGAACAACGCCCAAGTCTCGATGAATTCGCCGCCCTTCTCGACGAAACACTGGGCCGGAAAAGCAAGATCGAAGGCAGTGTGGTCAAGGGCACGGTGGTCGCCATCGAAGGCGATCACGCGGTGATCGATGTCGGTCTCAAGTCCGAGGGCCGGGTTCCTCTCAAGGAGTTCGCGGCGCCCGGCCAGCCCCCGGAGATCAAGGTGGGGGACACCGTCGAGGTCTATGTCGAACGCTACGAGAACCGCAGCGGTGAAGTGGTTCTCTCGCGCGAGAAGGCGCGCCGCGAGGAGTGCTGGAACCGGCTCGAGGAAGCCTTCAAGAAGGGCGAGAAGGTCGAGGGTGTGATCTTCGGCAAGGTCAAGGGCGGTTTCGCCGTCGATCTCGGCGGTGCCGTCGCCTTTCTGCCGGGCAGCCAGGTCGACATCCGGCCGATCCGCGACATCGGACCCCTGCTCAACAAGCCCGAGCCCTTCCTGATCCTCAAGATGGACCGCCGCCGCGGCAATATCGTGGTGTCGCGCCGCGCCGTGCTCGAGGAGAGCCGGGCCGAGCAGCGCAAGGAACTGCTGCAGACCCTGCACGAGGGCCAGGTGCTCGAAGGGGTGGTCAAGAACATCACCGATTACGGCGCCTTCGTCGATCTCGGTGGCGTCGACGGCCTTCTGCACGTGACCGACATCGCCTGGCGGCGCGTCGGCCATCCGACCGAGGTGCTGCAGGTCGGCCAGACGGTGAAGGTGCAGGTGATCCCCTTCAACCGCGAGACCCAGCGCATCTCGCTCGGCATGAAGCAGCTCGAGGCCGATCCCTGGGAAGGCGTCGCCCTCAAATACCCGGTCGGTGCCAAGTTCAAGGGACGGGTCACCAACATCACCGACTACGGCGCCTTCGTCGAGCTCGAGCCGGGTGTCGAGGGGCTCGTGCACATCTCCGAGATGAGCTGGACCAAGAAGAACGTCCATCCCGGCAAGATCGTCTCCACCAGCCAGGAGGTGGAGGTGGTGGTGCTCGAGGTGGACGAGGAGAAGCGTCGCATCTCGCTCGGCCTCAAGCAGGCCCTGGCCAATCCCTGGGAAGAATTCCTCGAGAAGCACCCGTTAGATTCGGTGGTCGAGGGCGAGGTCAAGAACGTCACCGAGTTCGGCCTGTTCATCGGCCTCGATGGCGAGATCGACGGCATGGTCCATCTCTCCGACATCTCCTGGACCGAGCCCGGCGAGGAGGCCATCAAGAAGTACAAGAAGGGCGATGTGGTCAAGGCGGTGGTGCTCGATGTCGATGTCGAGAAGGAGCGCATCTCGCTGGGCATCAAGCAGCTCGAGGAGGATCCCTTCCGCCAGGCAGTGACCGGCCTCAAGCGCGGCGACCGGGTGACCTGCGTGGTCAAGGCCGTCACTCCCCAGGGGCTCGAGGTCGAGACCGTGTCCGGTGCCCCGGGCTTCATCCGCAAGGCGGATCTGGCCCGCGACCGCGCCGAGCAGCGCCCCGACCGCTTCGCCGTCGGCGAGAAGATCGATGCCAAGGTGATGAACATCGACCACGCCAACCGGCGTCTGTCGCTGTCGATCAAGGCGCTCGAGGTGGAGGAGGAGAAGCAGGCGATCGCCGAATACGGCTCCGCCGACAGTGGCGCCAGCCTCGGCGACATCCTCGGTGCGGCCCTGCGCCAGAAGCAGGCGGAGCTGCGGCAGCAAACCGAGCCGTCCGCGGAAGCCGAGGCGGCCGAGGCTGCCGGGGAGACCGAAAAGGCGGCCGAGGCCGAAGCCGGGCAGACGGCTGCGGCAACGGCGGAGGCAGAGGCGGCCGAGGTCGAGAGTGCCGAGGAAAGCGAGGCGGAGCCCGAGCAGGCCGCCGAGAGCGAAGCCAAGAGCAAGGAGTGACCGGCAGCGTCCGGCCATGTTCGAGGAAGAGGCGGGCTCCGGCCCGCCTCTTGCATTTCAACCCGAGGGCTAGGGACGGGTTCGAGCTTCGCCTTGACGCTCCTGCCCCCCTCTGTCAGCCTTCGTGGCCAGGAAGCTCTTGTCCTGACCCCCTTGTATGACGGATTCGATATGACCCGCTCGGAGCTCATAAGACGCCTCGCCGAGGCCAATCCGCATCTGTACCAGCGCGACGTGGAACGGATCGTCTCCACCGTCTTCGATACCATCAGTTCCGCCTTGGAACGCGGGGACCGCGTCGAGCTTCGCGGCTTCGGTGCCTTTTCCGTGCGCCAGCGCGCCGCGCGCACGGGTCGCAATCCCCGTACCGGCCAGGAGGTGCATGTTCCCGACAAGCGCGTGCCCTACTTCAAGTCGGGCAAAGAGCTGCGCGAGCGACTGAACCAGGACGCCTGAGGGCGTCGCCGCCTGTCGGATAGGGAACCATGCTTCGTCTTCTGCGTGTCCTCATCGGCCTCACCGGGCTCGCCATCGTGGTCCTCTTTGCCATCGCCAACCGCCAGCCGGTGGATGTCCGCTTCTGGCCGCTGCCGGTGAGTGTCGATCTGCCGCTCTACGGGGTGCTGCTGGTCGGGCTGGTGATCGGGGTGCTGCTCACCGCGCTCGCCGCCGGCATCGAGATTTTGCGGCTGCGGCTGCGCTGCCACCGTCTCGAGCGGCGGCTGCATGCGTTCGAGGAGGAAGCCCGGATCCGCGCCGAGCGCGAGGAGGAAGAGGCGATCGCCCGCGCCCAGGCGCGCGGCAGACAGCTCGCCCTCGCCTCGGGTGGCTGACCACCGCCGATGGTCGCCTTCTTCGATCGTGCCGCGGTCGACGCCGCACTTTCCCGGGAAGCGCTGATCGAGGCCCTGCGCGAGGTCTTCGCCGCCGGAATCGAAGCGCCGGTCCGCCATCATCACGACATCCCCCGCACCGACGGGCCGCCGGCCACCCTGCTGCTGATGCCCGCATGGCGGTCCGATCGCGAGATCGGGATCAAGCTCCTGACCATCTTTCCGGGCAACGAGACGGCCGCGGGGCTGCCCTCCGTACAGGCGGTCTACATGCTGTTCGACGGTGCCACCGGAGCGCCGCGCGCCCTGCTCGACGGCACCATCCTCACCCTGCGGCGGACGGCGGCGGCCTCGGCCCTGGCGGCCGGCTTTCTGGCCCGCGAGGACGCCGCCAGCCTGCTGATGGTCGGTGCCGGAGCGCTGGCCCCCCATCTGGTCCGCGCCCATGCCCATGTGCGACCGATCCGCAGGATCATGATCTGGAACCGTACCCCTGCCCGCGCCCGCCAGCTCGCCGAGACGCTCGGCCGCGAAGGCTTCGATGTCCGCGCCGTCGAGGACCGCATGGCGGCCATCGCCGAGGCCGACATCATCTCCTGCGCCACCATGAGCAGCGAGCCGCTGATACCGGGCGAGCGGGTGCGTCCCGGCACCCATGTCGACCTCGTTGGCGCCTTCCGCCCGGACATGCGCGAAAGCGACGATGTGCTGATGCGCCGTGCCCGGGTCTATGTGGACACCATGGCCGGGGCCTTCGCCGAGGCCGGTGACATCCTGCTGGCGATCGCCAGCGGCGCGCTCTCCCGGGAGGCCATCCGCGGCGACCTTTACGGTCTCTGCCAGGGGCGGGTGGCGAGCCGCGGCAGTGCCGAGGAGATCACCGTCTTCAAATCGGTGGGCTCGGCCGTCGAGGATCTGGCGGCCGCGTCCCTGGTCGCCGCCTCGGCCTGACCCGCTCGCCGCCGATTTTGCCTCGTCCGCGGCTTCTGCTATAAGCCGCTGCCAGCGGCAAACAGCCGGATCGCCCAAGCCTTTGTCTCACAGCCACCGTCCCCGCAACCCGATCTACTGCGCCCTCGACCAAAGCGACCGCGAGGCGGCCATCGTCTTGGCCCGCCGGCTCCGCGGTGCCGTCGGCGGGCTCAAGCTCGGGCTCGAATTCTTCGCCGCCAACGGCCCCGAGGGGGTACGCGCGGTGGCGGCGGAGAATCTCCCGCTGTTCCTCGACCTCAAGCTGCACGACATTCCCAACACGGTGGCCGGAGCGGTGCGCGCCATCTGCCGCCTGCCGGTGGCCATGACCACCCTCCATGCCAGCGGCGGCGAGGCCATGCTGCGGGCCGCCCGCCGCAGCCGCGACGAGAGCGGGAGCGAGTTGCGGCTGCTCGCGGTCACCCTCCTCACCAGTCTCGAACAGCGCGATCTGCAGCGCATGGGAATCGCCGGCACCGTTTCGGATCACGTCTTGCGGCTCGCCGAGACGGCCCTCGCCGCCGGCCTCGACGGTCTGGTCTGCTCCCCTCGGGAGCTGACCGCCATCCGTGCCCGCTTCGGCGAGGAGCCGCTCTTGGTGGTGCCCGGGATCCGCACCTCCCCCACCGGCGACGACCAGAAACGGACCGCGAGCGCCGAGGGGGCGCTGGCCGCCGGTGCCGATCTCCTCGTCATCGGTCGGCCGATCACCAGGGCCAGCGACCCGGCGGCGGCGGCGCGGGCCATCCTCCAGAGCCCGACGGAGGCGGCCTGAGATGGTAGCGGTGAAGATCTGCGGGCTGACCGACGCGGAGGCGGTGACGGTCGCCGTCGCCGAGGGTGCCGCCTATTTGGGCTTCGTCTTCTATCCGCCCTCGCCGCGGGCGCTCTCGCCCGACCATTTCGCCACGCTCAGAGCGACGGTGCCCGCCGCCCCCCGCCGTCCGCACTGCGTGGGCGTGTTCGTCGATCCCGAGGAGGAGACCATCGCCGCCGTGCTCGCCGCGGCGCCGCTCGATTCCCTGCAACTGCACGGCAGCGAGACGCCGGAGCGGGTCGCCGCCCTGCGCGCCGCCTTCGGTCTGCCGGTGATCAAGGCGCTGCGGGTCGCTGCAGCGGAAGATCTCGACGCCTGTGCCGCTTTCGAGGCGGCGGCGGACATGTTCCTGTTCGACGCGCCGCCGCCGCGCGCCGGGGCGCTGCCGGGCGGCAATGCCGAGACCTTCGACTGGAGCCTGCTGGCACATCTGCGCAGCAAACGGCCGTGGATCCTTGCCGGAGGACTGGAGGTGACCAATCTCGAGAGGGCGGTGCGGCGGACGGGTGCCCGCATCGTCGATGTTTCCTCGGGGGTGGAGCGCGCCCCGGGAGTGAAGGATCCCGACCGGATCCGCGCCTTTCTGCAGCTTGCCCGGAGCCTCGAGGCGAGGCCGGCCGTGCCCTCCGCGGAGCGACAGACGTGACAGCGAGACCCAACAGTTTCCGAGCCGGCCCCGACGAGGACGGCCATTTCGGCATCTATGGCGGGCGGTTCGTGGCCGAGACCCTGATGCCCCTCATCCTCGAGCTCGAGCAGGCCTACGGCGAAGCCAAAGCCGATCCCGGCTTCCGGGCCGAGCTGGAGGGATGGTTCCGGGATTATGTGGGCCGCCCCTCGCCGCTCTATTTCGCCGAACGGCTGACCGACCATCTCGGCGGTGCCCGGATCTACTTCAAGCGCGACGAGCTCAACCACACGGGCGCGCACAAGATCAACAATTGCATCGGGCAGATCCTGCTCGCCAGGCGCATGGGCAAGCGCCGGATCATCGCCGAGACCGGGGCGGGACAGCACGGCGTGGCCACCGCCACCGTGGCCGCCCGCTTCGGCATGGAATGCGTCGTCTACATGGGCGAGCGCGACATCGAACGGCAGCAGCCCAACGTCTTTCGCATGCGGCTCCTCGGCGCCGAGGTGCGGCCGGTGGGCTCGGGCTCGAAAACCCTGAAGGACGCCATGAACGAGGCGCTCCGGGATTGGGTCACCAATGTCGCCGATACCTTCTATCTGATCGGCTCGGTCGCCGGCCCCCACCCCTATCCGGCGATGGTGCGCGATTTCCAGTCGGTGATCGGCGAGGAGACCCGGCGCCAGATCCTGGAGAAGGAAGGCCGGCTGCCGGATGTGCTGGTGGCGGCGGTGGGCGGCGGCTCCAATGCCATGGGGCTGTTCCATCCCTTCCTCGACGACGAGGAAGTGCGGATCATCGCCGTCGAAGCGGCCGGTCTCGGCATCGACACCGGCAAACACGCCGCCGCGATGACCGCCGGCCGCCCCGGCGTGCTGCACGGCTCGCGTTCCTATCTGATGCAGGACGATGACGGCCAGATCGTAGAGCCGCACTCCATCTCCGCCGGCCTCGACTATCCGGGCATCGGTCCCGAGCATGCCTGGCTCAAGGACATGGGCCGCATCGAGGTGACCGCGGCCACCGACCGGGAAGCGCTCGACGCCTTCGCCCTGTGCTCGCGGCTGGAGGGCATCCTGCCGGCGCTGGAGCCGGCGCATGCGCTGGCCGAGGTGATCAAGCTGGCCCCGACCCTGTCGCGCGACACGGTGATCGTGATGAACCTCTGCGGGCGCGGCGACAAGGACATCTACACGGTGGCCGGCGCCATGGGAGTACGGCTGTGAGCGGCCGCATCGAGGCCCGCTTCGCCGAGCTGCGGGCGAGCGGCAGGGCCGGTCTCGTCACCTTCCTGGTGGCCGGCGATCCCGACATGGCGACCTTCGCCGAACTCCTGGCCGGTCTGCCGGCCGCCGGCGCCGACATCATCGAGATCGGCATGCCCTTTTCCGATCCCATGGCCGACGGGCCGACCATCCAGGCCGCCAATCTGCGCGCCCTCGAGGGCGGCACCAAGCTGCGTCACATCCTGCCGGTGGTACGGCGTTTCCGCGAACGGGACGAGCGCACCCCGATCGTGCTGATGGGATACTACAACCCGATCTGGAACTATGGCCGCCTCGAGTTCCTGGAGGATGCCAAGGCCGCCGGAGTGGACGGGCTGATCATTGTCGATCTCCCGCCCGAGGAGGACGGCGAACTCTGCCTGCCGGCCCGCGAGCGCGATCTCGCCTTCATCCGCCTGGCGACGCCGACCACCGACGATGCCCGCCTGCCCAGGGTACTGCGCAACGGCTCGGGTTTCCTCTATTATGTTTCGATCACCGGGATCACCGGGGCGGCGGCGCCGGTGGCGACGCAGGTGGGCGAGGCGGTGAACCGGATTCGCGCCCATACCGATCTGCCGATCGCCGTCGGTTTCGGCATCCGCGAGCCGCAGCAGGCGGCGGCCATCGCCCGCCATGCCGACGCAGCGGTGGTGGGATCCGCCCTGGTCGAACTGGTGGCCCGCCATCTCGACGCAGAGGGCCGCGCCACACCGGAACTGGTGCCCGCCGTCCACGACAAGGTGCGCGCGCTGGCCGCCGCCATTGCTGGAGTACACCGCTCGTGAACTGGCTCACCAACTACGTCCGTCCGCGCATCCGAGCCCTGGTCGAGCGCAACCGGGTCGAAGTCCCGGAGAATCTGTGGAACCAGTGCCCAGCCTGCGAGCGGATGATCTTCCACCGTGATCTGGAGGCCAACCAGAGGGTCTGCCCGCATTGCAACCATCACATGCGGGTGGATCCGGCGTTCCGCCTGCGCAGCCTGTTCGGCGAGGGCGGCTACGAGCTTCTGGAGATGCCCAAGGCACCCGTCGATCCGCTCAAGTTCCGCGACATCAAGCGCTACACCGACCGCCTCAAGGAGAGCCAGTCGCGCACCAAGGCACAGGATGCGCTGGAGGCCGCCGCCGGCATGCTCGGCGAGGTACCGGTGGTCTGCGCGGTGATGAACTTCGCCTTCATGGGCGGCTCGATGGGGGCGGCGGTCGGCGAGGGCTTCGTCAGCGCCGCGCGCGAGGCGATCCGTCGGCGGGCGGCCTTCCTGGTGTTCACCGCCTCGGGCGGGGCACGCATGCAGGAGGGAGCCGTCTCGCTGATGCAGATGGCCCGCACCACGGTCGCCATCCAGGAGCTCAAGGAGGCCGGGCTGCCCTACATCGTGGTGCTGACCGATCCCACCACCGGCGGCGTGACCGCCTCCTTCGCCATGCTCGGGGACATCCATATCGCCGAACCGGGCGCGGTGATCGGCTTCGCCGGCGCGCGGGTGATCGAACAGACCATCCGCGAGAAGCTGCCCGAGGGCTTCCAGCGGGCCGAGTATCTGCTCGAGCACGGCATGCTCGACATGGTCGTGCACCGCTTCGAGCTGCGGGCGGTGCTGGAGCGGGTGGTCGGTATCCTCATGCAGCCGCGCGTCGAATATGCGGAGCCGCAGCCGGAGCCGGCCTTCGAACTGGCCGAGGAACCGGCGGAGCCGGTGGCCGAGCTGCGCGAGGCGGCGGATGACTAGCTTCACGAGCGAGCTGATCCTCGCTCGGCTGCAGGCACTGCATCCCAAGAGCATCGATCTTTCGCTGGGCCGCATCCGCGAGCTGCTGGCCCGTCTCGGCCATCCCGAGCGCCGCCTGCCACCGGTGGTGCATATCGCCGGTACCAACGGCAAGGGCAGCACGCTGGCCATGCTGGACGCCATGCTGACCGCCGATGGCCGCCGCGTGCATCGGTACATCTCGCCCCATCTGGTGCGTTTCAACGAGCGCATTCTCCTGGGCGGGCAGCCGATCGAGGAGGGTTTCCTGGCCGATGTGCTCGACGAATGCGAGCGCGCCAACGACGGCGGCCCGATCACCTTCTTCGAGATCACCACGGCCGCGGCGTTTCTGGCCTTTTCGCGGGTCCCCGCCGATCTGCTGCTGCTGGAGACCGGCCTCGGCGGCAGGCTCGATGCGACCAATGTGGTGCCGCGGCCGCGGCTCACCCTGATGAGCCCCATCTCCCTCGACCACGAGGCCCATCTCGGCCGCACTCTGGCCGCCATCGCCGCCGAGAAGGCGGGCATCGTCAAACCCGGCGTGCCCCTGCTGAGCGGACCGCAGCCGGCTCCCGCCCGGGCCGTGCTGCACGCCCGCGCCCATGCGCTCGGCGCCCCGCTGCAGCGGGCGGGAGTGGACTGGCGGGTGCGGCCGACCGCCGAGGGGATGCTGTTCCTTAAGGAGGACATCCGCCTTTCCCTGCCCCGACCGGCGCTGGTCGGAGAACACCAGCTCGACAATGCCGGGCTGGCCATCGCCGCCGCCCGCGCGCTCGGCGATCTGGCTCCCTCGCCTGCGGCCATCGCCGCCGGGCTGCGTGCCGCCCGCTGGCCGGCCCGGTTGCAGCGTCTCGCCGGCGGCGCCCTTGCTCGACTGCTGCCGGAGGAGGTCGAACTGTGGCTGGATGGCGGCCACAATCCGGCGGCCGGCAAGGTCCTCGCGCGGAGCCTCCCCGAGCTGGCGCGCGGCCGGCCGGTGCATCTCGTGCTGGGCATGCTGCGCACCAAGGATGTGCAGGCCTTCGCCCGGCCCCTGGCGTCGCTCGCCGCCAGTGTCACCACGGTGCCGGTACCCGACGACCCGCTCAGCCAGGATCCCGGCGAGATGGCGGACCGGCTGAGCGCCCTCGGCATGCCGGGACAGCCGGCGGCGGACGTCCCCGAAGCTCTGCGGCGCATCGCCACCGGGCTGTCCGGCCCGGCCCTTGTCCTGATCACCGGCTCGCTCTATCTCGCCGGCACGGTTCTGCGCGCCAACGGCTGAGCCAGCGAGGCGTGCGGTCAAGACCGTTGGCGCGGTTCGTTGCGATGCGCTATAGCAGGCCCGGTTCGCCGGCCGTGCGGCCTCGGATCGGCGCGGGCGTGGTGGAATCGGTAGACACGCGGGATTTAGGATCCCGTGGCGAGAGCCGTGCGAGTTCGAGTCTCGCCGCCCGCACCAGCGTGGCGCGGGCCGGGAGTGCGGCGGTGGGACCCTCATATCGATCGAGAGCAGGGACATGGAAATCAAGGAAGTCGCCCAGGAGGGCCTGAAGCGGGGCTACAAGGTCACCTACGATGCCGCGGAGATCGAGGAGCGGGTCCAAAAGCGCCTGGCCGAGCTCGCCAAGACGGTGCGACTTCCGGGCTTCCGCCCGGGCAAGGTGCCCTTGGGGCTGCTGCGCAAGCGCTACGGCCCCTCGGTGCTGGGCGAGATCCTGGAGCAGGTGGTCGAGGAGGGCTCGCGCAAGGTGCTGGCCGATCACGAGCTGAAGCCGGCGCTGCGCCCCAAGGTCGAGGTCACTTCCTTCGACGAGGGCAAGGATCTCGAGTTCAGCGTCGATCTCGAGGTGCTCCCCGAGGTTCCGGAGATCGATCTGTCGGCCGTCGAGCTCGTGCGTTACACCGCCGAGATCGACGAGGAGCGGGTCCGTCGGTCGCTGGAGAACCTGGCCAAGGCACAGCAGCAGTACGAGGCGCCCGAAGAGCCGCGCCCGGCGCAGGAAGGCGACCAGGTGGTGATCGACTTCACCGGGTATCGCGAAGGCGAGACCTTCGAAGGCGGTTCGGCCACCGATCTGCCGGTGGTGATCGGCTCGGGCAGCATGCTGCCCGGCTTCGAGGAGGGGCTGATCGGCAAGAAGCCGGGCGACAGCTTCCGCCTCGAACTCACCGTGCCCGAGGACCATCCCAACAAGGATCTCGCCGGCAAGCAGCTCGTTTTCGAGGGCACGGTGAAGGAAGTCCGGGCGCCCGAGCCGGTGGCCATCGATGACGAGCTGGCCAAAGCCTACGGCTTCGAGAAGCTGGAGGAGCTGGAGAAGGCGATCCGCGAGCGCCTCGAGCAGGAGTACAAGCAGCGGGCGCGGGAGAAGATGAAGCGCCAGCTCCTCGATCATCTGGCCGAGACCTACCGGTTCGAGGTGCCCCAGGGGATGGTCGACCTCGAGTTCGAAGCCATCTGGAAGCAGCTCACCGAGGAGATGGAGCGCTCCGGCACCAGCTTCGAGGAGATGGGCAAGAGCGAGGAAGAACTCCGGGAGGAATACCGCAGCATCGCCGAACGTCGGGTCCGTCTCGGACTGATCCTTTCCGAGATCGGCAACGAGAACCACATCAAGGTCGAAGCGGACGAGCTGCGGCAGGCCATGGTCCGGGAAGCCCAGCGCTATCCGGGTCGGGAACGCGAGGTGTTCGACTTCTTCCGCAACAATCCCGGGGCACTGGAGCAGCTTCGCGCTCCCCTGTTCGAGGACAAGGTCGTCGATTTCATTTTCGAACTGGCCAAGATCCGCGACGAGAAGGTGAGCGTGGACGAGCTGTTCCAGGAACCCGAGGACGAGGAGGACGCCGTGGCGGGAGCCAAGGCCGCCGCCGAGGCGGCGGCCGCAGAGGAAGCAGCGGAAAGCGCGCCGGCGAAGGGCTGACGCCCCGCCCGCCGCAGTGGAGGACGGATGACCAGCGAGACTCCGATCATCAGCCAGCTCGTGCCGATGGTGGTCGAGCAGACCCCGCGGGGGGAGCGCGCCTACGACATCTACTCGCGGATGCTCAAGGAGCGCATCATCTTCCTGATGGGCCCCGTGGACGACCATATGGCGAGCCTGGTGACCGCCCAGCTCCTGTTCCTGGAGGCGGAGAATCCGGACAAGGACATCAGCCTCTACATCAACTCGCCGGGCGGCATCGTCACCTCCGGCCTCGCCATCTACGACACCATGCAATACATCCGGCCGGACATCGCCACCATCTGCATCGGCCAGGCGGCGAGCATGGGTTCGCTGCTGCTGACCGCCGGCACCAAGGGCAAGCGCTTCGCCCTGCCCCATGCGCGGATCATGACCCACCAGCCCTCGGGCGGCTTCCAGGGCCAGGCGACGGACATCGAGATCCACGCCCGCGAGATCCTCAATCTCAAGCGCAGGTTGAACGAGATCTATGCCCAGCATACCGGGCGACCGCTCGAGGAGGTGGAGGCCAGGATGGAGCGCGACACCTTCATGACCGCGGGCGAGGCCAGGGAATTCGGCCTCATCGACGAGGTCATCGCCCAGCGCCCGGCCAAGCCGCAGGACCAGGGCTGAGCCTTCCGAAGGCGGCGGCAGACGGCCTGCCCGGGCAGTTCCGCGACCGGTTGCAGCGGCCGGCGGGCGTCCTACCTTATCATTCGCCGGGAGAGAGCGGCCGCCCCTTTGCACGTCACGGTTCGATAACCGGTTGTCTCGCAAGGGGCGGGCCGTTACCATACCCTAGTTTTCGGCATCGGATCTGAGCGGCGATGAGCAAATCGAGCGGCGACAGCAAGAACACCCTCTACTGTTCCTTCTGCGGCAAGAGTCAGCACGAGGTGCGCAAACTCATCGCCGGCCCGACCGTATTCATCTGCGACGAATGCGTCGAACTCTGCATGGATATCATCCGTGAGGAGAACAAGACTGCCGTCGCCAAGAACAAGGCCGGCGTGCCGGCGCCCGCCGAGATCAAGAGCATCCTCGACGATTACGTGATCGGCCAGGAGCATGCCAAGAGGGTGCTCGCGGTCGCTGTCCACAACCATTACAAGAGATTGGCGCATGGTTCCAAGAGCTCCGAGGTGGAGCTCGCCAAGTCCAACATCCTGCTGATCGGTCCCACCGGGTCGGGCAAGACCTTGCTGGCCCAGACCCTCGCCCGCATTCTCGATGTGCCCTTCACCATGGCCGACGCCACCGCCCTGACCGAGGCCGGATATGTCGGCGAGGATGTCGAGAACATCATCCTCAAGCTGCTGCAGGCCGCCGATTACAACGTCGAGCGGGCGCAGCGCGGCATCGTCTACATCGACGAGGTGGACAAGATCAGCCGCAAGGCGGAGAATCCCTCGATCACCCGCGACGTTTCCGGCGAAGGGGTGCAGCAGGCGCTGCTGAAGATCATCGAGGGCACCGTCGCCTCGGTCCCGCCCCAGGGCGGGCGCAAGCATCCCCAGCAGGAGTTCCTGCAGGTCGATACCACCAACATCCTGTTCATCTGCGGGGGTGCCTTCGCCGGGCTCGAGAAGATCATCGCCCAGCGCTCGCGCCACCATTCGATGGGTTTCGGCGCCGATGTACACAGCCCCGACGAGCGCCAGACCGGCGAGCTGCTGCGCGGGGTGGAGCCGGACGATCTGCTGCGGTTCGGCCTGATCCCCGAGTTCGTGGGCAGGCTGCCGGTGATCGCCACTCTCGAGGATCTCGACATCGACGCCCTGGTCAAGATCCTGAAGGAGCCGAAGAACGCTCTGGTCAAACAGTATCAGAAGCTGTTCGACATGGAGAACGTGCGGCTGACCTTCACCGAGGATGCGCTCCAGGCCATCGCCGACAAGGCGTTCCAGCGCCGCACCGGAGCGCGCGGCCTGCGTTCGATCATGGAGAGCGTATTGCTCGAGACCATGTTCGAGCTGCCCTCCCTGTCCGACGTCGAGGAAGTCGTCGTCAACCGGGAAGTGGTCGAGGGCCGTGTCAAACCCCTCATGATCTACGCCGACCGCAAGAGCGACGTCGGCTCGGCTTCCTGATCCCGCGCCGCTGCCGGGCTTCCCGGCGGCTGCTTGAAACCCCGTCCGGCCGGCGCCACTTCTAACGCGGAAGCCCGCTGCGAACGTTCCGGTTGCACGGTTTTCGCGATTTCAACGCGAGGTACAATGGTCGAAATCCCCGAAGCCCATCTGTTCGCCGTCCTGCCGCTGCGCGACATCGTGGTCTATCCCCACATGATCGTGCCGCTGTTCGTCGGGCGCGAGAAGTCCATCAACGCGCTCGAAGAGGTGATGCGGGAGGACAAGCAGATCCTTCTCGTGGCCCAGAAGAACGCCAGCCAGGACGAGCCCGGCCCGGAAGATCTCTACCGCATGGGCACCGTTTCCAGTGTGCTGCAGCTCCTCAAGCTGCCCGACGGCACCGTCAAGGTGCTGGTCGAAGGGGGCCGCCGTGCCCGGGTACGGGCATTCCGCGACAACCCGGTCTTCTTCCAGGCCGAAGCGGAATTCGTCGAGGACGAGATCGCCGATCCGCAGGAGGCCGAGGCGCTGGCCCGGGCGGTGGTCGGCCAGTTCGAGGAATACGTCAAGCTCAACAAGAAGGTGCCGCCGGAGGTGCTGGTGTCGCTGTCCCAGATCGAGGATCCGGGCAAGCTCGCCGACACCGTGGCCGCCCATCTCAATCTCAAGATCCACGAAAAGCAGGAGCTCCTGGAGACGGTCTCGCTGATCGAGCGCCTCGAACGGCTCTACAGCTTCATGCAGGGCGAGATCAGCGTTCTGCAGGTGGAAAAGCGCATCCGCTCGCGGGTCAAGCGCCAGATGGAGAAGTCCCAGCGCGAATACTACCTGAACGAGCAGATGAAGGCGATCCAGAAGGAGCTCGGCGAGCTCGACGAGGGCAAGGACGAACTCGGCGAGCTCGAGGAGCGCATCAAGAAGACCCGGCTCTCCAAGGAGGCGCGCGAGAAGGCTCTGGCCGAGCTCCGGAAGCTCAAGAGCATGAGCCCGATGTCGGCCGAAGCGACGGTGGTGCGCAACTATCTCGACTGGATGCTGTCGCTGCCCTGGAAGAAGCGCTCGCGGGTCAAGAAGGATATCAAGAAGGCGCAGGAGATCCTCGACGCCGATCACTACGGCCTCGAAAAGGTCAAGGAGCGGATCATCGAGTATCTCGCCGTGCAGCAGCGCGTCGAGAAGATGAAGGGTCCGATTCTCTGCCTCGTGGGTCCGCCCGGAGTGGGCAAGACCAGCCTCGGCAAATCGGTGGCCCGGGCCACCGGCCGCAACTTCGTGCGCATGTCCTTGGGCGGCATCCGCGACGAGGCCGAGATCCGCGGCCACCGACGCACCTATATCGGCTCGATGCCGGGCAAGATCATCCAGAGCATGAAGAAGGCCAAGACCAGCAACCCGCTGTTCATGCTCGACGAGGTGGACAAGATGGGTGCGGATTTCCGCGGGGATCCCTCCTCGGCCCTGCTGGAGGTGCTGGATCCCGAGCAGAACGCGCATTTCAACGATCACTATCTGGAGGTCGACTACGATCTCTCGGACGTGATGTTCGTCTGCACGGCCAACACGCTCAGGATGCCGCAGCCGCTGCTGGACCGGATGGAGATCATCCGCATTCCCGGCTATACCGAGGACGAGAAGCTGGAGATCGCCAAGCGCCATCTGATCCCCAAGCAGCGCAAGGCGCACGGCCTGTCGGAAGCGGAGTGGCAGATCACCGACGAGGCGCTCTTGGACCTCGTGCGCTACTACACGCGCGAGGCCGGGGTGCGGAACCTCGAGCGGGAGATCGCCAATCTCGCCCGCAAGGCGGTCAAGCAGCTCGTGGGCGGCGAGAAGAAGAAGATCAAGGTCACCCGCCGCAACCTCGAGAAATACGCGGGTGTCCGCAAATATCGCTTCGGCGAGGCCGAGCACGACGATCTGGTGGGTCTCACCACCGGTCTCGCCTGGACCGAGTTCGGCGGCGAGCTGCTCTCCGTCGAGGCGGTGGTGGTGCCCGGCAAGGGCAAGATGACGATCACCGGCAAGCTCGGCGATGTGATGCAGGAATCGGTGCAGGCGGCGCGCTCCTATGTGCGCTCCCAGGCGGTCCAGCTCGGCATCGATCCGGGGATCTTCGAGAAGGTGGACATCCACATCCACGTACCGGAGGGGGCCATTCCCAAGGACGGGCCATCGGCCGGGGTGGCGATGGTCACCTCGATCGTCTCCGCCCTCACCCAGATCCCGGTTCGCGCCAGCGTCGCCATGACCGGCGAGATCACGCTGCGCGGGCGGATCCTGGCCATCGGCGGGCTCAAGGAGAAGCTGCTGGCAGCCCTTCGGGGCGGCATCGAGACGGTGCTGATCCCCAAGGACAACGAGAAGGATCTCGCCGAGATCCCGGACAATGTGAAGAAGGCTCTCGAGATCCTTCCGGTGGCCTCGGTCGACGAGGTGCTCACACGGGCTCTGGTGCGCCAGCCGCAGCCGCTGCCCGCCGAGGCCATCGGCGAAGCGGTACCGGTGCCGCCGGCGGCCCGCGGCGAGGGAGACAAGCCGGCCGTGCTGCCGAACTGAGAAGGTCTCGCCTTCTCGCCCGAGCGATCGTGAAGAAGGGTCCGCCGCTTACCGGTGGGCCCTTTTTCGTCGCAGGGCTCAGTGGATCTCTTCCGCCTCGGCCAAGACCCGGCGCAGCCGTAAGATGGAGAAATCCTCGTCGCGGGCGGCGTTCAGAATGTGCCGCTCGCGGCGTACCAGCAGGTCGATGGCATCGACCAGACCGGCCAGAGCCGCCCGCGGAATGACCACCGCACCATGGCGGTCGGCATGTACCAGATCGCCGGGGTGCACCGGCATGCCGTGGACGTTGACCGGCAGATCGAAGGCCTCGACATGGACGAAGGCGTGGCTCGGCCCGACGAGACCGGCGAGGAGCTGGAACTCGGGAGCGATGGCGTCGAGATCGCGGATGGAGCCGTTGGTGACGCAGCCGAGACAGCCGAGGCCGCGATGGATGGCGCTGTTGACCTCTCCCCAGAAGGCGCCGAAGCCGGGCTCTGGATCCAGATCCTGAATGACGACCACGGTCGGCAGCGGTTCCTTCGCCACATACTCGTAGTAGGCGAGCCGCACGGCCTTGGCCTCGGCCGCCGGCAGATGGCTCGGCTGACAGGCGCGGATGGTGGCCGTGCGCGCATACCCGCAGATGGGCGGCAGTTCCGGATCGGCGGCCACGAAGGGCCGGGTGGTGAAGCCATGGCCCCGCCGCTCGGGCAGGACGATCTCGAGGGCGTTGCAGATGGTGGGGGTGTCGAAGGCCCGCAGATGCTCGATGAGTTCGGCGTCGACGGTCATTTCGCCCGGTCCTCCAGAAGTTCGGCGATCTCCGCATCGCGCAGGCCCACCTTGCGAGCGGCATCGAGAATCGCCTGCCAGCTATCGGCCGCCAGCGGGATGCCGCCGGCCCGGCGCTCGGCCTCGGTGCGACGTTCCTTGTCCCCGGGGATCAGCACCCCCTCCACGGGATCGGTGGGCCGGGCCGCCTTCACCCATGCGATGAAGGCCCGCACATCGGCCAGGAAGCGGTCGTCTGTGTCGAAGCGGGCCGGATCCAGGTAGATCGACAGCATGCCGTTGTGGAAGGCACCCGATTTGCCGGTATTGACGCCCGAACCGGTGAGGGCGCCGGCCAACAATTCGCAGGCCAGCGCCAGGCCCGAGCCCTTGTGTTCGCCGAAGGGCCGCAGCGCGCCCTTGCCCCGGGTCGGGTCGGGATAGCTCGTACCCGCCTGGTCCCCGTAGAGCGCGCGCGGATCGCCGGTGAGATTGCCGGCCTCGTCGACGAGGGCGGTGTCGGGCACCGGCTTACCGCCCTGATGGGCGACCAGAACCTTGCCCTCGGCCACATAGGCGGTGGCGAAATCGAGCACGAAGGGGGCGTCGTCGCCGGTGGGCACGCCGATGGCCACGGGATTGGTGGAAAAGCGCCGGCTGGCGGCGCCGAAGGGTGCGACCAGCAGGGAGGCGTAGACATTGACGAAATGGATGGACAGCAGTCCGGCTTCGATCGCCATCTCGGCGAAATCGCCGATGCGGCCGAGATGGCCGGCGTTCCTCAGGGCGATCACGGAAACCCCCTGCTCGCGGGCCTTGGCGATGCCGGCGCGGGTGGCCTCCGGCCCCACCGTCTGGCCCATCCCGAACTGCCCGTCGAGCACGGCCAGCACCGGCGTGTCGACGAGCGCACGCACATGCTGGCCGGGCCGCATCCAGCCCTCGTCGATCCAGGCCAGGTACCGCGGCACCCGGATCACGCCGTGGCTGTCGTGACCGGTGAGATTGGCCTTGATCAGATAATGGGCGATCCGTGCCGCCTCCTCCTCGGGGCAGCCCTTCCTCGTGAACACCGCGCGAACGAGCCGGTCGAGCGGCTGCACGGCGATCAGCATGACGCTCCTCCCCCTGGCCTCGATTGCCCTTGCCCGAAGCCAGCATAGCGGCAAACGAGCGCCGCTGCGAAGCCTCTCTCACCGGTCGCGGCGGAGCCCTCTCACCCGCTCGGCATCGGGCGGACCTCCACACCATCGGCGATGCGATCGCCGGGGAACAGGATGACTTGCTCGCCCGCGGCGAGGCCGCCCAGGACCTGCGCGGCCCCCGGGTTGCGCCGGCCGATGCGCAGGCGGCGCAGGCGCGCCCGGCCATCCTCGATCGCGAACACCATCCAGTCGGCGCCCCGGCGGAACAGGGCACCGGCCGGCACCTGCAGCACATCCTCGCCCGACCAGACGGTGATGGCGGCCATCACCCGGAAACCGTGACCGAGCTGCGCAGGCGGCGGCTCGGTGAAGTCGATGATCACGTCGACCCGCTGCTCCTCGATGCCGAGCGCGGAGACCTCGGTATAGCCTGCGGGCTCGACGCGGCGGACCCTTCCCCGCAGGGCGCCTTCGCCTCCCCATTCGGTCAGACGTACGGGGGCACCGGCCGCAATGCGCGCGCCCTC
>Ga0256841_1001714_pt1 | contig 18233 bp, 13 predicted proteins | sample 356308metaG_FD_185971 | JGI IMG/M metagenome (GOLD analysis project Ga0256841, IMG submission 185971) | Hydrothermal vent microbial communities from Mid Atlantic Ridge, Atlantic Ocean - 356-308 | ecosystem: Environmental > Aquatic > Marine > Hydrothermal vents | place: Atlantic Ocean: Mid... | reverse complement strand
ATCTTTAGTTCTTTGTATTCGTTCCCTGCATTGTACCGGCAACATCCTTTAAAGCGTATAATGCAGTACCACGGATTGCCACATACTCTTCTAGAATTAGGGTATGAGACCTTGTTTTTCACAACACATGACAGTCAGTTTGACAACATGGAAGGCTTTCTTCGTGCAAATGCATTTGAACACATTATCTCGCAAGCCGATTATCCAGCTTCTGAAGTAAAAACTACGCTTGGGGTTCCTGACGATTATATGTTTAAGTTTGCGCTTCCTATTATCAACGACCATTTTAGTACAGGGAAGCCCTTTTTGGCTACATTTATGACGGCCAGTGATCATGGGCCTTATTTCATACCACCCTATTTTACCCCTAGAAATAGCGAGATTAAAGATCAGGTTGTCGAGTATGCAGACTGGTCATTACATCAGTTTTTCGATCAATGTAAAAAGGAGCCTTGGTTTGATAACACGCTCTTTGTATGGGTTGCTGATCATGGAGTGCCCATTGATGTTCACTACGACATACCTTTGAATTACTTTCATATACCATTGATTATTTATGGTTCCTCCCTACCCGGTATTCCTCATCGATGTAGGCAGATAGGTGGACAAATAGATATATTCCCTACTTTGATGGGAATACTTGGAATTCCTTATATCAATAATACTCCGGGAATTGATCTTCTAAAAGAGAAAAGGTCTTATGCCGTTGTCAATGATGACGATAAAATAGGTGTTTTGGATACGAACTACCTCTGTATTCTCAAAGAAAATGGCAATGAGATTCATTTGTTTTCTTTGCAGAGTGAAGACTATAAGGATATATTCTCTAAATATCCCAAGGTAGGGTATGAAATGGCAAACTATGGAAAGGTGCTTTACCAGTCTGCTCAATACTTGATTAAAAACCAGATGACGAGTCTCCCTGAAAACAAAAGCGCATCCCATTAATATATATTTTTATTCAGGCTCAATTCCAACTCAATATGTGTGATAGAAGAATAATTACCGTGAGGAATATCAATAATTTGCTCCTTCCGGAAGGATACAAAGGATACCATCCCGTAAAAAGTGGTTCTCCTAAATGTGGTAGAAGATATATACCGTCTTAAAGTTTGATTCATTCTTGGGTTACGACTCTGAATTAGTGTAGTCTTTAGTCCGAATAAATTTCTGTAGCGAACTCTATGAGAAGATTTGAGTTAAAATAGTGTACTTACGCCAATAACTGCATGAATCAACTGCTAAAATATGTTATACATTTTCTTGGCTGGAAAGTAGAGCATATCCATTTCGGTCAATCTGCCAAGAAGGCAGTATTTGCTGTGGGGCCTCATACTTCTAATTGGGATTTTTTCCTAGGTCTCTTAATACGCAAAGTCTACCGGATCCCAACTCGGTTCCTCGCAAAAAAAAGCTTATTTAAATTTCCTATTGGAGGGTTAATGCGGTGGTTAGGGGGCTATCCTGTTGATCGCAATAAGCATCAGGGAATGGTAGAACAGGTCGTTAATATCTTTACTAATGAACCGGAATTCTTATTGAGTATCACCCCGGAAGGAACACGTAGCAAGGTAGATCAACTTAAGAGTGGGTTTTATTATATCGCTCATAAGGCCCAAGTCCCTATTATCCCTGTTGCGCTTGATTTTGAAAATAAAATCGTCAGATTCTACCCACCTATTCCCCCTGACACTCCCAAAGAGGATGTTTTGAAACACATAACAGAAATATTTAAGAAAACGAAGGGTAAAAGACCGGAATTGGGAATCTAGCAGGTAGGTGTTGGACTATCCAATAGGCGCCTGATGGAATCTTTCAAGTATGCGCTCAATTATTTGAAAAATTAATGTAAACACTCTTCTGATTTTTAAGCGGCTTCTATTTTATCCGTTATAGTTCTCTCCTTAATCGAGCAACAGGAATGTTCAGAGACTCTCTGTATTTAGCTATCGTTCGACGTGCGATGTTGTACCCCTTCTTTAGAAGTGCTTCTTTGAGCTTTTCATCTGACAGGGGTTTAGATTTGTCTTCGTTGGCGATGATGTTCGTCAACTCTTTTTTAACTTCCAATGTAGATACTTCTTCCCCATCTTCTTTAGTAACAGATTCAGAGAAGAAATCCTTAAGCAATTTGGTTCCAAATTCTGTTTGTACGTATTTACTATTTGCTACTCTGGAAATGGTGGATATATCGAGACCGGTCAGTTCTGCAATATCCTTTAATATCATGGGCTTTATCTTACTCTCATCTCCGGTGAGAAAAAACTCTTTTTGACTTTGCAATATAGCATACATCGTCCGGTACAAAGTCTGTTGTCTTTGTTTAATAGCATCAATAAACCACTTGGCAGAATCAATTTTAGTTTTGACAAACATCACTGCTTCCTGATCCTTTTTGGAATTGGAACCATTTTTCTTCTTGTCATTAAAATTGTTTAGAATATTCTTATATTTATTATTGATGCGTAGTTCAGGTGCATTTTTATTATTTAAAGTAAGCTCGAGCTCACCATCCCTATTGTGAATGATAAAGTCCGGTATGATATACATACTGGAGGAAGAGGAATTACTCTTGAGAAACCCGCTTGCCGGTTTTGGGTTGAGTTTTAGAATCTCCTGGATGGCTTCCCGTAGTGTTTCATCGGTTAGATTTAATTGTCTCTTGAGTTTATCGTAGTGTTTCTTGGAAAAGGCATCAAAGTATTTGTCTAAGAGATGATAAGCATTTTCCAAGGCAGCATTCGACGCTTCATGATTTTTCCTCTTTTCTTCTAATTGGCGTAGTAAACATTCTTTCAAATCCATCGAGGCTACACCTGGCGGATCAAATTGCCTGATTCTATTAAGGATATCGTTGACTTCCTTTTCCGTAGCGCTAATTCCCATACTAAATACCAAGTCGTCTACAATGGCATCCGGTTCCCTTCGCAAATATCCATCTTCATCTATACTGCCTATAATTTGTTCAGCGATCTTAACCTTTCGCTCGTCTTTTATATCCAACATTCCCAACTGTTGTAGAAGATAGTCATGAAAGGTCATTTCTACCTTTATGGGCATAGACTTGTTCTCTTCGTCAATATTGGATTCTTCTAAACGCATCTGATAGCTGCCGGGATCATCCTCTATGTACTCTTGAATATAATCCTCTGTGCTAAAGTCATCCTTACTCAACTCTGCGTTGTCTCCCTCTGTACTATAATTCTCTTCTGTGCTAGGATAGAGATCTTCTTGTTGTTCCTCTTGTCCCGCTTCGGCAACTTCTAAAGCAGGGTTGCTCTCCAATTCCTCCTGTATTCGTTGGTCCAATAACGCAGTCGGAACCTGCAACAACTTGATGAGTTGAATCTGCTGGGGAGATAGCTTGTGCACCATCTTCTGGGCCATCTTCTGCTGTAACATAACTTTTACCTTTTTACTCTACTAATCACGGCTCTACATTGTTATAACAACCGCATTCGCTATGAGTTGCAAAGGTAGGTAAAACATTTCATATTATAATAATTTTTAATATTTAAAATACTTATTTTATCATCTGTTATATTATATAACTTTCTATTATATGTAGATATCCTTGAAAAGGAATACTTTGCCTGAGGGGGCAAGTGATATTTTTTTTAGATCCAATGCCTCTTTTGACAGAAAACTTCCTTTACTTTGTCCAAAAATATATCATGACGCTTAGAGCCCTTTTTCAATTGCTTTCCGATAATCCCATTGTTGTCATGTTCTATTTTTTAGCGGTACCGCTCACGGCTTTACTGGCTGGCTGGCTGGGACGCGGGGAAGGGCATTTGACACCATGGAAAAATCTATATACCCTTCTCATATATCTCAGTGTCATACCGGCCATCTTTGGGGTTTTTCTAACCGTGTATCTTTTCCTATTTGAGCGCCAAAGTATTCTGGATACCAATATTTATACCCAAATTCTACCTGTTATTTCCATGGCGCTTACCCTTTGGCTTATCCGCAGGAATGTATCGTTCGAATATATCCCCGGGTTTAATCGTCTTTCGGGATTGTTTGTCATGATTGCTGCGGTCCTAATGCTTATGTGGATCTTTGACAGAACGCGTCTTTTAGTCTTTTCTTATATGCCGTTTCAATATGTCCTCTTCATCTTTGTCGCAATTCTGGTAGCTATTCGTTGGGGGTGGAGCCGTATTGCGAGATAAAGTAGACTGCGCCAGAAATTCTCATATGTGATAGCGAAGCAGTTACCTAGCTACCGAAAATTTATAATACATTTAATAGCCATTTATTAGAAATTTTTAAAGAGATGTATACTGTATTGTCTAATTGTTTCTAGTATGAAATGGCTGAATTGCTATTTGTATCACACTGCAGATGTGGCTTTAGCCAACTGGATTTTTTCTCTTGATTAAAGTGACTCTTTATTCTCTTTAATGGTGAAAATACTGTACTTACACTGCTATATTGCAATAAAATACCCGACAAATCGAAGATTTATCGGGTATTTTATCAACATATTGATAGAGCCGATGTATAATACACGTTTTAGTTTATAAGCTCTTTTTACATAAGTAAAAATCAATTCGCTCACAACTGGTATCTTCCAATCGTTGATTCATCTCATCCAAATTCTTAGGCGGAGGGATAATTACCTTGTCTCCCGGCGTCCAGTTTAGCGGCATCGCTACCCCATTTTCATCTGAAACCTGCAAAGCCTTCAAGGCTCTTAGGATCTCATCCATATTTCTACCGACATTGAGTGGATAGTACATGATCAATCGAATTTTCTTAGAGGGATCTATAAAAAATACCGCTCGGACAGCAGCTGTTTCACTCTCGTTGGGTTGTAACATTCCATAGAGCTTAGCTACCTTCATGTCGATGTCTGCGATGATCGGGAAGTCAAAATACACTCCTGTTTTTTCGCGTACATTATTGACCCAGGCTAAATGAGAATGTATGCTGTCTATACTTAATCCCATCAACTCTGTGTTCAGAGCTGCAAACTCCTCTTTTCGCTTTGCAAACCCGGACATTTCCGTCGTGCAAACCGGTGTAAAATCCGCCGGATGAGAAAATAATAATACCCATTTGTCCTGGGCATACTCGGAAAATTTAATTTTCCCTTTTGTGGTCATGGCTTCGAAATCAGGAGCTTGATCTCCGATTCTCGGCATAACATTCATCTGAATTTCTTGTCTTTCTTCCATATGATATAAGTTTTAATGTTAAATGAAATTTTTGCTAACGTGGTGCAAAGATATGTCGCTTTATGTTATTTGTCAAATCGATTGTTTTTATGTGTTAATAGAAATTATCTATATTTGTGCATGATTTCATTGATACAACTCGAATATATTGTAGCTGTAGATACCCATAGGCATTTTGTAAAAGCGGCCCAACATTGCTTTGTTACCCAGCCTACGCTTAGTATGCAAATTAAAAAACTGGAAGAAGAGCTCGACATCATCGTTTTTGATCGCTCCAAGCAGCCTATCCTCCCAACAGAAATCGGTAATGCGATCATTCGACAAGCGCGTATTATACTCGCCGAATCAAAAAGAATAAATGAGATCATTGATGATTATAATAACACCATATCCGGTGACATCACCATTGGCATTATTCCCTCTGTTGCACCCTACTTACTCCCTCTATTTATAGGAATTTTTACGGATAAATATCCAGACGTACACCTTACAATAAAAGAACTCCTTACCGACGAAATTATAGATCAGCTCCAGCGAGAAACCATCGATGTTGGAATTTTAGTAACCCCCTTAAATGAAAAGGGAATAGTCGAGGAGCCACTATTCTATGAAGAAATGGTATTGTATGTTAACAATGTACACCCTTTGGCCCATAGGGAGCACTTGGATGCCAATCTTTTAGCAAGTCCAGACCTCTGGTTACTCAATAATGGTCATTGCTTCCGATCTCAGGTACTCAATCTGTGTGGCTATCGACCTGATGAATCAGAGCGAAAACACTTCCAATTTGATAGTGGCTCTCTTGAAACACTTATGAAAATGGTAGAAATTGAAGGAGGATATACCTTGATACCTGAATTAGCTATTCCAAAACCTAATCCCCCTGCATGTGTCAAACGATTTTCTTCTGCCACTCCTCTTAGGGAAGTTAGCTTGGCTTTTACGCGCAATTATTATAAAAAGAAAATCTTAACTCTAATCACACAAGAAATCCAATCAAGTCTTCCTCCACAGTTATTGGATAAAGAGAGAGGGTATATTGCAGAATGGAGGCAAGTGTCCCACCATTAGTTTAACGATATCGCTTCAGTTGGCGATCCATATCACGCGCTATATCTCTTTCTTTTATGCTTTTACTCTTGTCGACCGATCGTTTTCCTTGCACCAGAGCAATGTCAAGTTTAGCAAATCCTCTAAGATTGATGAAAAGTCTGAAGGGAACAATGGTGAATCCCTTTTCCTTCACTTTCTTCTGTAGCTTTTTAAGCTCATGTCTTTTAAGCAATAGTTTTCTATCCCTTCGGGGTTTATGGTTGTAGTGTCCTCCGTGTTCATATTCTGCTATATACAAACTAATCACATAGAGCTCATCGCCCTTGAATGTACAATAGGCGTCATTGAGATTGGCCTTGCCTTGGCGAATGGATTTAATCTCGCTCCCCTGAAGGCTAATCCCGGCTTCAAACTGCTCCACCACTTTATAGAGAAAACTTGCCTTTCGGTTTTTTATCTCTATGATACAATCTTCATTCTTCTTCGCCTTCTTGGCCATTACTCTATAAGTTTTTATGTATAAAATCCGTTAACTTTGTAAACAAGTGAATTCTGGCATGGTCTCCATAGATGCCATGATTTCTGTTGGGATAGAACAATGTTTCGTAGGGTTTGTTGGCGGCGATGAGCTGTTTTGTCATTTCAGCTGAATTTTGGAAATGTACATTGTCGTCTGCTAAACCATGTACAATGAGGTATTTCCCTTTTAATCGGTCTGCAAAATATACCGGGGAGTTATCGTGATATCCTCCCGGATTTTCCTCTTCGGTCCGCATATAGCGTTCTGTATAGATGGAATCGTACCACTTCCAATTGGTGACTGGCGCTACGGCCATGGCCATCTTAAACACATCGTTGCCTTTGAGAATAGCGAGTGAAGACATATACCCACCGTAACTCCATCCCCAAATTCCTATTCTCGAAGCGTCGATATACGAGCGTTGCCCTAGATACTTAGCGGCGTGAATTTGGTCAGCTATTTCATACTTACCCAACTGTAAATAGGTCATCTTCTTAAATGTGCGACCTCGGCCCCCCGTCCCTCGGTTGTCGACAATAGCTATAAAATACCCTTCATTGGCTAACATCTGATACCACCAGTAATTGCCAAAACTACTATAGCTGTTTTGCACCATTTGACTCCCCGGTCCTCCATAGACGTACATCAGTAATGGATATTGTGTGCTTGAATCAAAATCTACCGGCCTAATAATCGCGGCATTGAGCAGTGTCCCATCTGCTCCGGGCACCTTTAGCAATCGAACCGGGGACAAGCGCTCGCCTTGCAATGCGGTCAACAATCTTCCATTATCTTCCAATACGCGCACAGCTCGCCCATTTTTTTGGAGTACGCTATATACCGGAGGGGTATTGGCATCAGAAAATGTATATATATAATAGTCAAAGGTAGAAGAAAATTGGGCACTGTTATTTCCCTTATGATCTTGGAGAGTAGATACCCGATGCGTCTTAATATTTACCTTCATCAGATACCGGTCGAGACCGTCCTCAGATGCTATTTGATAATAGAGGTCACCTGAATTTTCATCGAGCCCATAAACCTTGGTCACTTCATTAGAGCCCGTTGTAAGTTGCGATATTATTTTTCCTTTCATCGAATAGAGATATAAGTGATTATATCCATCTCTTTCGCTTGTCCAAATAAACCCCCTTCCTTCGGATAAAAACGTTAAATTGTCGTGAATGTCAACATAATAAGGACTACTTTCTGTCAACATTAATCGACGTCCGCCTTGAACTCCATACAAGAACAATTGGAGCATATTTTGATGGCGATTCATCTGAAATACACATACGGATGTAGCATCAGGTGTCCATTTGATTCGGGGGATATATTCATAGGTGGAATCCTTTGTGAATAAGGGCATTGATTTATCCGTTTTTAGGTCATATAAATGCACGGTTACAATGCTGTTTTTGGCCCCGACTTTGGGGTATTTAAAGGTAACATACTGCGGATAACTTCGATCTTCATAACGCATCATAGTATATTCCGGTACAGCTGTTTCGTCGAACCGCATAAATGCGATATACCGACTATCCGGAGACCATTCAAAAGTCCTGGTTATGCCAAATTCTTCTTCGTAAACCCAATCTGAAGCCCCATTGATGATCGCATTGTATTTTCCGTCTTTGGTAATCTGTGTCAATGCTCCTGAACTAAGATCAAGTATGAAAAGATTATTTTCATACACGTACGCCACCTTCTCAGCTGAAGGGTCAAATGTGCAATATCGGATCTTCTTTCCGGGAGCCACTGCTTGTAATGTCTTTGTGCTCAAGTCAAATATATAGAAAAAAGAACGTTTAGATCTTCGATAAATTTGCTCGGACCCGGTCGTTAATAACAACTTCTTTTCATTCGAAGAAAAATGATACGACTCTATCCGCCCTTCGAAAATAGTGGTGTCCAATAGGGCTCCATCCAAAAGCTCCTCAACAGCCTTTCCTGTTAGAATATCGTATTTTATCACCTTGTTTTCCCTTAGGACAGTATAGTGCTGACCATCTTTCATCCAGCGAAAAGAAGGCAATCTTCTCGGATAGTATCTGTAGTTCACAAATAAATCCTCTAAGGTAATTTCGTTTTGTGCGTATAGCGTAGCGTGAAAAAAAGAAGCCAATATCAAAAGTAAGATAAGGCTTGGTATGAAATGGTTAAATCTTCTCATGATAATAGTTTTATTCGATGCACAGCAAAAGTACACAATTTTATAATCTACGGATAAGGTTGGTTGGAACCGTTCCGTGTACTTTGCGTAAAGTTAAGCATTAGTCCGATTTCTCCGTAGTAATTAGTATTCCATTGATGTCTGTTAAATCCCTATTTGTTTATGTCGGGAAGATCATGAATTCAGCATATTCTTAGCAGCTTGTTCGTACTCCGTCTTGGTGGACTGCTTTCGAGAATACTGGGAAAATGGGAGGGAGGTGTTCGAAGACATAGTTTTATATGGGTCCTACACGATTTTAACTATTCCTTTATTTCTGTACGTAGATTATCCAAGGTTAATTTCAAGGTTTGTTCTAGACCCTCATACCCCAATATGAGGGTCTCAATAGTAAAAAAAGATTCATCCACCATATTTTGAAACTGCCGCTTTGTCAGAATGGCTCGGTTATCTACTTCGTTTAACTTATTCTCCAAATGTGATAAGGTACTCGTATTAAATCTCATATCTATCTGAAAAAGTGATATTTCATTATGTAAATAGGGGAGGACTACGCTTTCTATGTTATTCGTCATTTCTAGTTCGTAATCCTTGATTTCATCTATTTTTTGATGTACAGTATAAAGCAATGCCCTTAAGGAATCAGATCGTATAATGGACACAAGTCCGGTGTTTAGCGCTTCATCCAAAGTGGCAGTACTATAATCGTATATGGGGGTAAGGATGATACTATACAGCAAACTATCGACATACCGTTCGTCTAAAGTATGGTAATCCGGCCCAAACAGCCCTAATAAAGTTAATACTTCCGAATGACTTTTCGTTATTAATGCAATTTGTACATCCAAAGAATGTACATTTTTGCTGGTTTCTGTATATAACCTTTTGATTAAAGAATCGGCTTTAATATTGAGGAGCCTTTCCTTGTTCCAGTTATTAATGCCTACCGCGATCAAAATCCCGATTACGACGAGAATAATCTCACCAAATGCATACCGGAAATATCGCATGGGCTTGTTGTCTGCTGCTAGTTGCTTTCGTATGGTTTTAAATAGGTTAGGCATAAATGTTGTTTGTATTGGAGCCAAAATACGTTAAAGTAGAATATTGGTTTATTCAACGCAAATCATGAATTGTAGCATATAGACATTGAATAATAAGGACTATTTTGCCTCCCTATTTCCCAAAAGGTTTATCACGAGAGGGTATCATTTTTATTTTTGCGCGATTATCAACATATTGCCTGTGTATTAACCTTGGATTTTTAAGCTAATGCACGTTTTGGGCTTGATGTTTCTCATCATCATTTGTCCTGACAACAAATTGTATAAAAACAACAAATATCACCGGTATAACCAGCGGAATTTCCTAAAGAGTATCAACAGGTAAATAAGCTTGGACATTTATTTTAATTCTACAAATCAGATTTATGTTCTGTTCGTATACGAAAAAGAAGTCCAAGATAATTTATCTGACGACTCTCGACAATCGAACGGTCAACCTTTTATTCCTTGCCTCTTGCCTAACTGGTTGAGCATCCCAAAATGACTGCTCATGGCTTTTACCCAAGTCTTATGATGATGGTATGGAACCCCAAATTCACGCGCAGTTTTCTTGACAATTTTAGAAATATTGCGATAGTGAACATGACAAATATTGGGAAAAAGATGATGTTCCACCTGATAGTTTAAACCTCCGATAAGCCAAGAAAATACTCGGCTTCCATGGGCAAAGTTGGCAGTGGTGCGCATCTGATGTACCGCCCAATTACTCATTACTGTACCCTGATCATCCGGCTGCGCGAATTCAGTTTCCTCAATAACATGTGCCGTTTGGAAGATCAATGCCAATAATAAACCACAAATAATATGCATAATTACAAATCCGGTCAAGGTAACCCACCAAGATACAGGAGCTAACCAAAGAGGAAGGGCCAATGTAAAACCAAAATATACTAACCGTAATAAGATTACTCTTATTAAGGCTTTAGATTTAGTAAGGCCGTAACGTTGTAGTAATTGGAGTTTATTAAACTTGAATACTTGTTCAAAATCTTTGCTTGTCGACCAGTATAAGGTCATAATTCCATAGAGTAAAGGAGCATAAAATGCTTGAAAACGATGGAACCATCTGTGCTTTTGATCAGGACTCATGCGCAATAGAGGGTTAATAATATCTTGATCATAACCGTCTATATTGGTATAGGAGTGGTGAAGGGTATTGTGTTGTATTTGCCAATTGATCCGATATCCACCCAAAAAATTAATCAATAGACCTAGCATCTTATTCACGGTTTTATTCTTGGAGTAAGAGCCGTGATTGGCATCATGCATGATGGACAATCCGATTCCTGCCATCCCAAAACCCATAATTGTCCACAAGACAATCGACCAAGCATTGGATTGGATATTGCCACTCAACAAAATGATAAATGGAATGAAATACAATCCTATCATAAAGGCTGTCTTTAGTATCATACTCCAGTTGGCATACGGCTCGATACCGTGTGTCTTAAAGTATTTATTGACTCGTTTTCTAAGTAGAATAAAAAATTCAGTTTGCTCTTTGGACTTAAACTTTATAACCGGTGCAGACATATATTATATTTTTAGAATAGACAAAGATAGTAAAAATATTCGTAAAATTCTAATATGCGTTTTGGATTGTATTTTATTCAAGTCGTGTAAGGTTGGTAGCTATAAGCCATTGGTCATTCACAATGCATAATAATATCGGCCAGATATACGGTGCTTTGTACTAATCCATATGTGAAGGTGTTTTATTATCGTTGGTAAGTATAATTAGGTGGATCGTCAAATATGCGTAACTTTGCTACATAATATGAAGTATTCACTACAAGATTGGTTGCCGATTACACGTAAGGAGGTATTACTCAGAGGTTGGGACGAACTGGATGTCGTTCTGATTAGCGGGGATGCCTATGTAGATCACCCCTCCTTTGGTACGGCGGTCATTGGGAGAATAATTGAGAACATGGGATTAAGAATCGCGATTGTTCCTCAACCCAATTGGCAAGATGATCTCCGGGATTTTAAGAAGATGGGTAAACCTAAGCTTTTCTTTGGGGTAACTTCAGGCTGTATGGATTCGATGGTAAATCACTATACCGCCAACAAGAGAATTCGTTCCACGGATAGTTATACTCCCGGAGGAAAATCAGGATTTAGACCGGATTATGCTTCCATTGTATATTCCAAGATTCTCAAACAATTATACCCTGATGTGCCTGTGATACTAGGAGGTATTGAGGCCTCCCTTAGGAGGGTGACACATTATGATTATTGGTCTGATCAATTAAAGCCTTCTATCTTGAAAGAGAGCCAGGCGGATATGCTACTTTACGGTATGGCGGAGCCCGCCTTGCGAGCGCTAGTGGAATTGCTCCGGGATGGCCATTCGATAGAGGAGATAACACAACTTCCTCAAAGCGCATTTTTGATACCTAAGTCGGAAGGGGTTCCTTCAACTGAGGTATGGGATACAGTGGAAATATCCTCTCACCAACAATGCCTGAAATACCCAAAAAAATTTGCAGCCAATTTTAAGATTGTCGAACAGGAATCGAATAAGTCCTATGCCCGAAGAATTATCCAGGGGGTGGGAGAGCATTACCTCATTATCAATCCTCCTTTTCCCGTTATGACCTCAGCGCAGATAGATCGTTCCTTTGACCTGCCATACACCCGCCTTCCTCACCCAAAATACAAGAACAGAGGACAGATTCCGGCTTTTGAAATGATTAAATTTTCGATCAATATGCATCGAGGCTGTTTTGGTGGATGCAGCTTTTGTACCATCTCTGCTCACCAAGGTAAATTTATAGCGAGTCGGTCCGAGGAATCTATCTTAAAAGAGGTAGAGCAAGTTACACAAATGCCTGACTTTAAAGGATACATCAGTGATCTTGGTGGTCCTTCCGCTAACATGTATAAGCTGCAAGGCAAGGATCTGGAGATTTGCGATCGTTGCGTTGCCCCTTCTTGCATTCATCCGGTCATCTGCAGCAACCTAGATACCAATCACGACGCCATGGTGGATATCTATCAAAAAGTGGATCGCCATCCCAAGGTAAAGAAAGCATTTGTCGGTAGTGGGATTCGCTACGATTTACTGACTAAATCGTACAATAAGAATTGTGATAGTTCTATCGATAGATACATGGATCAATTGGTAAGCCGTCATATCTCCGGAAGACTAAAAGTGGCACCGGAACACACTTCAGATGCGACGTTAAAGGTGATGAGAAAACCTTCTTTCAAACATTTTCATACCTTCAAAAAAATGTATGAAAAGGTCAATCGCAAGTTTGGACTCAACCAACCCTTAATCCCTTATTTTATAAGCAGCCATCCTGCAAGTGATGAGGCAGATATGGCTAACTTAGCTGCAGAGACCAAGGATATGGGGTTCAGATTAGAGCAAGTTCAAGACTTTACCCCCACTCCCATGACAGTAGCTACCGTCATCTATTACAGCGGCTTTCATCCCTACACCATGAAGCGGTACTACACGGCTAGGTCTCGTGAACAGCGCAAAAACCAACACCTCTTCTTCTTCTGGTATAAAAAGGAAAACCGCCCAAAAATAAGAAAACGACTGATGGCATTGGGTAAAATAGATTTGATTGAAAAATTGCTTGGCGGTGCTAAAACCAAAAGTAAAACCTCAAAGAAAGATAAAAATCCTAAAGCTTCCACACCGCATCATTCTAAATCTAGGCGACTTCGGAAAAAACGTGCATTTGACAATCCTAAATCTAAGAAGTATCGCAAGTGAGCCCCAACTTCCCCGATATATTACTCTTCCTCCCAGCTCTTGGAAGCAAGATGTATAGAGAATGATGGGTTATCTTGAAAAAGGCGCAGGGTAGCAAACCAAAGCACTGTGTACCCCCCCATCTGCATGTACCGTAAGGATATACATCCCTGAAGTTAATCCTTTCAAAGGGATAAAGTATTTCCCTTGACTTTTAGATAATTCATGCTTCGTACTATGCTTGATGGGTTGACCTTTTATATCATATAAATATACATCAAAATCCGTGAAACTTTTATCCCCTTCTACAGTAAATCCAATGTTTTGCGAAGAAGGAAGCACCGTCGCATTGAGCGTCCAAGATTCCTTCCCCTTGTCAATGGTAGAAGTTTCGATTCCAATATGTTTTTTGAATCCTGATCGACCGTAGGTCCCGATATATAGATACCCCGATGCGGGGTAATACTCTATGTCATTGACCACTACAGCCGGTAGAGAAGGGGTAAAGTTTTCCCATCGATTATTGGATTCATTCAAGTGAAATACCCCTAAATCCGTTGCAGCAAATAGGCCAATACCAGTCACTTCTTCCAGATCGTTTACGGGCACATTCGGCAGGTCGAAAGTTTTGTTTTCCCAAGGGCAAGTCGGGCACTCAGAGTAGAAGACATGTCCGTCATTCGGCGCATATCGGTATCCTGATAAAGATACCCAAACTCCATTTTTTTCTTCGGTAGATGCATGAACACTTGTAACCCATCTCTGGGGTAAGTTTGCCGTGATATCTTGCCAGGATGTTGCACGGTCTATCGTGCCCCACACTTTGCCATCATCCGTCCCGGCATAGATTGTCTTTTCGTCCAAAGGGGATATGTCGATGGATGTGATAGTCCCAAATCGTTGGTTGCCGGTATAATTTTTTCTACTTAGCCTAGGGCTGACAGGAGTCCAAAGATCGCCTCCATCCTGAGTTCTATAGACTCTATTCGTCCCGCAATACATTACATCAGGGTGGAGTGGGGCAAGGACATAGGGAAAACTCCAATTGGCCGGTTCACCTGCTTGAATTCCGGTAGTAATGCGGTGAAAATTATCGGCGTCATCTTCTGATCGAAATAGAGATCCATACTGATATTCGGCATAGACCCTCTTAGGATTGGTAGGGTGAACGGTGGCTTGAAAACCATCTCCGCCAAGGACAAATTTAAAGTCATTGGGACTGCCCGTTACCGTTCGTAACGTGTTGTTATCCTGTGCTCCACAATAGATTTTATGCTCATCATTAGGATCTATATGTATCTTGTAGTACTGAGTAATGGGTAGATTTTTAAAATGTAGAAAGCTTTTCCCCCCGTCAGTTGTAGAATAAAGCCCTCCGTCATTTCCCACTAGAAAATGTTTGGGATTGTGGGAGAAGAATGCCATGGCATGTTGATCTACATGAATTCTATCTGTTCCCGACCAATTTATCCCTCCATCTTCAGATGAACTAAAATAAAACCCTAGGCGAAATACCCTTTTGGGATCATCAGGGGAAACGCGAAGCCCCCCGAACCAATAGTTGTAGGAAATGCCTCCCGGGGTCCATCGCTGTAGTTCACGCCAGGTATCTCCACCGTCTGAAGAGGTGTACAGTCCGTAGAGAAACCCGGTTTCATCGAGATACAACGCATATAATAGGTTGGGTTGGCTAGGTGCGATGGCTAAGCTTATGCGACCGAATCCCCCTGGCTCTACCGGAAGCCCTCTATGTAGTTTCACCCAATGTTTCCCTCCATCGATAGAGCGATAAATTGCGGAAGAGGGACCGCCATAGTCCCGATAAGAAGTAGTCTTAAATCGCTCCCAGGCAACGGCATAAACAGTGTCCGGCTGCTTGGGGTTGAGAAGTACCTGAATGAATCCGGTAGAGTCAGTTTCAGGGGCAAGGCTTCTTTCCCAATGCTTCCCCCCATCTTCTGTCAAATAAATACCACGTTGTTCCCCCTTTCGGTATAAAGGGCCCATCGCAGCGACAAACGCTCTGTTTTCATCCCGTGGGTCAATAGCGACTTGGCCTATACTTCCCGATGATTCTAATCCTGCATGTTGCCAGGTATCTCCACCGTCATCACTGATGTAGACCCCATTGCCTTCATAAGCTATGGATCCCCCTCCGGCATTGGGTTCGCCGGTTCCTACATAAAGTTTATTCTTGTGCGCGGAAGCGATGGCAATGTCCCCGATCGGCAGGACGGGATTGTCATCAAAGATAGGTTGCCAACTTACCCCTTGATCCCTAGAGCGAAAGACCCCTCCTGAGGCAGTTCCCAAATAAATAGTAGTGTCAGGATCATTCGATATTTCAATGTCAGTGATGCGTCCTCCTATATTGGTAGGACCGATAGGTAGGAGGGGGGCGTCAGATCGATGGTCTAGGGTGTTGTTTTTCATATGAGCCCATGCTCTTTGACGGATACCTGTTGGGATTTTGCCAAAGGGGTAGGCGCGTTGTTTCCACATCCATTGCGTGTTGGGTTGCTCTGGTGAGGATATTGTAGTAGAAGTTGACGAATGGTTTAAGTGTTTTGTATGAAATAGTGGTCTAAGGAGCAGCGCGAAGCTAATTCCGGCAGCCAAAATCAAAGCGTTTCGAAGAAATAGATGTTTTCTCAACATATGGGTAGGTTAGTTTGATATGAATGCGTAAAAAAGGGTATTGTTATCAAATTTAGCAACGGTGGTAAAGGCAAATATACAAAATTTCGTTGATTCAATGCAAATACCCATAGAGCGAGTATTATGAGGGATGTGTCTTTCTCATAGAAGAGATATTGTTATGGAGTAGGATTTTAAAGTTAGGTTCTAATGATATGTGATATCCATCACATTGGTTGCTTTTTTTAGGTAAAATCAAGTGGAAGGAGCTCAGTGTATATTATGCTTTCCTCACTTTCGCACATCATTCGATTGGATAGGTAGTTATATATTATGAACAAATTATATATAAATAATAATAGATCTAAAATACAGTTAAAAACACATTATGATAAAATGTAATATAAGACGATTAAGAGGGAAGAGAGTGGGAAATGGCAATATTATTTCAAGCAAAGGTATTTAACTTGATTTTAATGCAATGAATTTTATAGAAACAGAATAAAATACTGAAACAAGGGAATAATTATGGTTAATTCAAAATAAATGTAATTTTATTGAAACTTTTTGCACTTTTGTTTCGTTTAATGGGAAAGTTGCTATCTTTGCAGCTCGATTTGAAAAACTATTAATTAAACACATAAAATCAAAGTGAAATGTTGAAGAGAAAATTTCGTAGAAATTACACTGTACATGCTCCGAATGTTCCGATTTCAAGACAATTCTAGAAATCACTATCAGAACATGCTACAATCATTGGGGTGCATGAATTTCATGTATCCTAAAGCAATTTTAAAAAAGTCCCATCCTGTGATTGGGACTTTTTTTTTATATTTACAGTATGAGTTTACAATTAGCCTTACATTTGCATCCGATTCTGAGGGGCCTCAGGCAGATACTATCGTCCTCTTTGTGCCTGAATTTATAATTGCTAAAATTCGTGTTCGTTTCATATGTTTAAAAATTTCTAATAAATTGAAAATAAATGTATTACAAATTTTCTGCACATATGGAACCGCTTCGCTCTCACACAAATTTTTTTAATCATCTTTGTGTGTGAATTTATGATTAATAAAATTCGTGTTCGTTTCATACCAAAAAATGAGTTATAATGATTAAAGATATTGTGAAAATTACCCTATTACTTTGGGGGTTGACAAGTTGCAACTCACACGATGATTTTTATATGATGGGGGAGAAGAATACGACTGTTTCGAGTATCTCAGATGATGCCATCCTCATCGAAGGGGAAGTGTGGTATGGGAACCCTACGGATCAATCCGGCACCCACATGGGGCATAACATTACCCTTGTAGTCAATGGAGATACTGTTACCAACGTCAATCAGAATTATGATTTTCATACCACTTTTGGCCCACATCAAAAGTTTGAGGTTCCGTACTTATCCTATCTCAGTTTTGACCATTTTTTTCCGGATTTAAAGGTACAAACCGATCTGAGGAACAAGGCTTATAACGATGAATTGCATATCGTCGGTGATGGGGTTTCAATCGTATTGTGGGATACAGCCAATGCCATGCACGAATACCCTGTTCACTTTGAAACTACGATTAAAATACATCCCGATCGCCCCCTAACTAAATAATATTGATGAATTAGACGGTGGAGAATGATGGTTCCTATTTTAGGAATTTAGATAGATCTGCAGGTGAGTATTTGACGGATTTAAGTACCTTAGAATCTCCTTCGCGGAACACGAGATACTCATCGCCTTTTTGTCTTATATAAGAGTCGGTATTGCGCGCTTCCTTGTAATATTTGCGTGTGGCTTCTGCTTCTTCAATGGTGGCACAGGCCTTGCTCATATTGGATCGCTGTACTTCATCGAAAAGCGCTTTAAATCGCTCTCCCAATCCAAATTCCAGGA
>Ga0256841_1001713_pt1 | contig 18235 bp, 17 predicted proteins | sample 356308metaG_FD_185971 | JGI IMG/M metagenome (GOLD analysis project Ga0256841, IMG submission 185971) | Hydrothermal vent microbial communities from Mid Atlantic Ridge, Atlantic Ocean - 356-308 | ecosystem: Environmental > Aquatic > Marine > Hydrothermal vents | place: Atlantic Ocean: Mid... | reverse complement strand
TTACGTGGTTTGACGTAAATATTTTTAACTTCATTATTTTCACTAAATTCTACCATGTCGAATTTTGAGGGATTATCAACAGGGAAAAGACCAAGTGTAATGTTAGCGTTTGTGGAATTTAATTTATCAAATAATTCCGAATAAACATTTTCCGGTTCTATTATTAAGTCCGGAAAGCCGAATGCCACGATATTCCCTTTGATAAACGGATAAGCATTATCGATTGTTTCGGGAACGCTACTGGTATTTTTAACAACAATAAAACCAAGCTTTATGGAAAGAGGATTTCTTTCTCCCCAAAATTTGGGAATGTCCCATTTGCCGCTTCTTATTATGAAAATCGCTTTGTTAATTCCCGCATTTTCAAACTGGTCCATAAGAAAACAACTAATAACTTTCACGGTATTATTTTTCCCGCTCACTTTTACGGGAAACATTTCCTTGCTGAACGGAATAGGTTGAATTCTTTTCCCTTCCCCTGCTGCAGGTATTAATCCAATTACATTTTTTCTGTTTAGTTTCATTTTATCTCTTTCAGTAAGTTTACGTTTAACAAATCGTTTGCCGCTTTGGATATTGTTTTGAAATCAATACCCGATTTAATTGATATATCGACCAAATCGTTTTTGCCATCGGAGAGGTTCAAAACCCAAAGTAAAGCAAGCTCGTATTCCTTAATATTGCCCGCAACGGATTTATACAAGCCCCGTTTCCCCAATTGCGGTTCGCATTTCGGATTCAGATTCAAATATTTTTTGTTTGCTTCAATTGTATCAATAATTTTTACAAAAACATCGAATGCTTCTTCCAACTTTCCGGAAGATATAAATTCCAAATTATCCGCAGACGTATGATATTCGGGAAATTCACCGTTCGGGGTTCTTGTCAATCTTCCCACCGGTAAATTAAAGCCGGGAGAACAAAATTGCCTTTCGTCGTAACCGTACGGACTAAATTCCCGTACTTCAAATTTTTTACCGGAGTTTTGCAAAACAAATGGAACGACTTTATCTACGGGGCTGTCACCCCTACGGGATTTCTTGTAAGTGAAATTTCCTTTATCACCCAGAAGTGAAGTTACCAATCCGTACTTTATATTTTTAACTTTGTCTTCATTTTTCGCCAGCCAGGTAATTGCACCAATTGTAGCCGGAATGAAAATAAACCTGTACGAATAAGATAACTTGGCGGAATTTTCCTTACCATACAAATCGTTCAGGTACTTTGCCAACATAGTCATTACCGCCATTCCCGATAAATTATCGTTGCACATTGAAGGATGACAAATATGTGTTGAAAATAAAACTTCGCGAGAGTTTTGTCCTTGCAAATAAAATTCACCGTAAGTCAACGAGCCTTCGATAAAAGACGAATCAATTACAACTTTGTAATTACCTTCTTTTAATGCTTGCAGTCGATTATGTGTTAAACAGAAACCCCAATCGCGTTTATAATAAGCAGTTCTGTATGGAATCCAATCCGGATGCCCGGGCAAAGAATGCAAATGTTTTTTTAATTCATTTAATGTTAAAGTTTTGTTAACCGGTTCGCTGTAACTTACAAGGTGTAAATTGTGTTCTTTAAAATCAACAACTTTATTGCCGGCGGAATCTTCTATGAAAGCATTATCAACATTCCATTCCGGAGGCACTTCCCAATCGAAAACTTTCGTTCCGGAAGGGACTTCGAATATTTGCAAGGGAATATAATCTTGAATCTGTTTGAGAGTTTGGCGGACGCCGTTACCGGTAATACTTCTGTTTAACGGATATAGTGATTTTACAAGGGGGAAAATATTTTTTTTTATGGCAACGGGTTCGGTCATTTTGTTTAAGTTTTTATTATTAAATCCAATGCAGACCCAAATCAATTTTATTTGAGTTCAGTAAATTTTGTAATACGTTTAGTCTTATCAAGTCAGCCGCAATTTTATTCTTACCGTTGAAATTAAATTTTTCAATTCCTTCTTTCAGTTCAAGAATAGTTTGCTGTAACGAAACTTGATTTTGATGATCCGGAGCCAGGGATTTGAACAGATCAAAATTAACTTTATATGATCTTTTATCCGGCGAAGCATCTTTATTGATATCTATTGAAGTTCCGGGTATAATTTCCGCAACGGCGCGTGCGAGATCAATTACTTGATAATTGGAGTTATTAGAACCAACATTAACGGCTACAAAGTTTCCACCGTTTGTATATTTTCTGTTTACAGCCCATTCGATTGCTCTGGCCATATCCTTAACATCGATTATAGGGCGCCACGGAGTTCCGTCGCTTAAAATTTTAATTACACCGTGATTGACCGCAGCGAACACAAAATCATTCAGTACCAAGTCCAAACGCAGCCGGCAGCTCATTCCCGCCGCAGTTGAAAATCTTAATGCGGTTACCGTAAAATTTTCACCGGCGATGGTTTCCAAATATTGTTCGGATAAAATTTTCGATTCGGCATAAGTGGTTAACGGATTAACTTCGGAATCTTCCGTTCTTGCACCGGTTTCCGAAAAGCCGTACACACTGCAACTTGAAGCAAAAACAAATGATTTTACTCCCGCTTGCTTTGCCATTTTAGCAAGATTAACCGTTGCACGATAATTTATTTCATACGTTGCACCGTGAAACATTTTACCCATCGGATCATTGGAAATTGCTGCGAGGTGAACTATGGCATCGAACCCTTCGAGAAACTCCGGATTTATATTTCTGACATCGCCGAAATGTTGTTCGTCCGGTAAATATTCCCGCAATTCTTGTGCGTCGGTAGTAATACAATTTTTGTAATAGCCGATATCCAAACCGGTAAGATGAGATTCATTCAAATTGCGGTGCAGCCATTTAACTACCACCGGACCAATATAGCCTAAATTTCCGGTTATTAAAATTTTCATTTTTTATCCTTCAATTATTTTCCCAAACCATCCAAGGTTTCTGATTGTGTTCAATCATGTTTTCAATAAAGTTTTTATCTTTTAACGTTTCGATGGATTGCCAGAAGCCATAATGTTTGTAAGCAAAAAGTTTTTTATCATCAACCAAACTATTCAACGGTTCCTTTTCCCAAACGGTTTCATCACTTTCTATCAATTTGAAAACTCCGGGTTCGGCGACAAAAAATCCCCCGTTAATCCAATCGGCATCTTCTTTCGATTTTTCACTGAACTTGTCAACCACACCGGAATTACCATTAAACTTTATTACACCTATTGACTTGGCGGCTTAACGGCGGTCATTGAAACAACCGCATTGTTTTTTTTATGAAATTCCAATAAATTTTTTATGTTCACATCACAAAGGGTATCGCCGTATGAAATGAAGAATGGTTTGCTGCCCGTAAATTTCTCAATACGTTTTATTCTGCCACCTGTCATAGTATTCAGACCGGTATTAACCAATTGTATCACCCAATTGTTATTTTTATCTTTAATCTCAATTGCTTCCTGACCGTTTTCCGTTGCCACTATACCGGGTGATTTTAAAAAATAGTCTGTTATCACCTCACTTTTATATCCCGTGCAAATTATAAATTCGTTATATCCAAAATGCGAATAGAGTTTCATTATATGCCACAAAATCGGTTTTCCGTTAATGTTTATCATCGGTTTGGGTTTATCGTATGTTTCAATGGAAATCCGCGTTCCCATACCACCGGCCAAAATTACCACTTTCATATTATATCCACAGTAGATTGAACGATTACTGGTTCCGGGATGGGCACTATGAATTTTGCGTTCCAACCGGAAGTATATTCAAGCTGATTCATTATTTCCTCTTTCAGATTCCACGGCAGAATCAAAATGAAATCGGGTTTTGTTTCATCGATTTTACCGGGAGAATAAACCGGTATTGCGGTTCCGGGTAAAAATTTATTTTGTTTATGAGGATTTCTATCAACAGCATAATCAATAAAATCTCTACCGATACCACAGTAATTCAACAGCACATTACCTTTAGCCGGCGCCCCGTATGCAACTATGGTTTTTCCTTCATTTTTTATTTTGATCAATATATCCAAAAGGTTTCTTTTTATTTTCCGGACTTCTTCACCGAATTTTTTAAATACTTCCGGTTTGTTCAGTCCAAATGCTTTTTCTTCTTCAATGATGTTTTGTACGTTGTGCGTTACGGGATGCCCGGATGAGTTTTCATGACAAACATAAATTCTTAGTGAACCGCCGTGTGTGTTTAACTTTTCCACATCAAAAATTTTCAATCCAACAGAGCTGAAAATTTTATCGGTGGTCATAAGACTAAAATATGAAAAATGCTCATGATAAATCGTATCGAATTGATTTTCCCTGATTAAATTGAGTAAATGCGGAAACTCAATTGTGATAACGCCATTTTCATTGAGCAATATTTTCAAACCTTTAACGAAATCGGTTATACCGGGTACATGGGCAAAAACGTTGTTGGCAACAATTAAATCGGCGCGTCCGTACTCATCGGCTAATCTTTCAGCCAATTCCGAATCAAAGAAATCCACTATGGTGTTTATACCTTTTTGTTGTGCTACTTCCGCAACGTTCGCAGCAGGTTCTATTCCAAGCACACGAATATTTTTTTCGAGAAAGTTGCGAAGCAAATATCCGTCGTTACTTGCTATTTCCACTACAAAATTTTTTGGTGTAAGATTGAATTTTTCGATAACTTTTCCGGTATATGCCCTCGCATGATTCAACCAGCTGACTGAATACGATGAAAAATAAGTGTAATCGTTAAACAATTTTTTGGGACTTATAATTTCTCCAACTTGCATTAAGTAACATTTATCGCAAAAATAGGTTTTTAACGGATAAAATAACTGCGGTTGTCCAACGCTTGTTTCGGTAAGCATTTCGTTGCTAATGGGAGAAAATCCCAAGTCCAGAACTTCCGTTTGCAAAACGCTACCGCAAAACAAACAAGTTTTCATTTATCATAACCTTTCATTAAAATTGGAAGTTTAATCTTACGTCCGATAATAAGAGAAAAATTTTTTGCGATAATTTGACGAGTATCACAATATTACATAGAGCAGGAAGCGAGAATTTTCAACAATAAGTTAATAAAATTTACAATTACTAAAAATCTTAAATGTGATTCATTAAAAAATGGTAAATTTATAATATGCCAAATACATTAGCACATATAGGCGTAAACGGAATCAGCACGCGCACTGTTATTAAAAACCCCGATCTGAAATGGATTTTGCTTGGAACAATAATTCCCGATATCCCGTGGATGCTGCAACGTGCGGCAAAAATCATCTATCCGGAAATAAACGGTTACGATTTAAGGCTTTACGTTATAGTGCAAGCCACCTTGTTTTTCAGTTTGATATTAAGTTTTTGGTTTTCCCAATTTTCCGTAAACAGATTAAAAACATTTTTCATTTTGGGAGCAGGTTCGGTGCTGCATTTGTTGCTCGATGCCACACAGAAAAAATGGGGTAACGGAGTGCATTTCCTTGCTCCGTTCAATTGGGATTTGTTAAACTTCGGGTGGTATTGGCCTGAGAGTATGGTTACCTATTTAATTACAATAGCCGGTTTGTTTTATGTTTTTTATTATAGAAAGGAATTGTTTTTTCAGAAAGCCGATTTTCATCTCCGTAATTTTGCTTTCCACTTTATACACTTTGTTGTGTTGTTGATTTATTTTTTATTACCGTTTTATTTTATGCCAAATGCCGAGACGGCGGATAATCATTTTGTGCATACTCTGCGGGATTATACTAACAGAACGGGCAAGTATATAGAATTTGACCGCAGAAAAGTATTTGATGATAACGGTGAATTCTATCTGGTGACTTTTGCAAATGAGAATATTAAATTGAAAAGCGATATAAAATTAAACGAGGGAGTTTATTCGATTAAAGGAGTTTTTCTTGCTCCCGAAACAATACGAGTGAAAGCATTTCATAAACACAATACTCTTTTTAGAGACGGAGCATCTTATTCAGGCTTGCTCCTAATCATTCTGGCTTGGGTTGTTCCTTTATGGAAAAGAAAAATTAAACCGGCTTAATTGGCGGAATTGTTTCTACCGTTTATTTCTTCCACCATCATCATTTCCATCAAGAAATTTTGCAACAATTTTTCTTGTCTTGAATCCAGCGTTCTCACTAACACAACTTCCTGAAATTTCCTTGAAAACGAGCCCCTCTGATTCTGCTTGCCACTATTGTCGAAGTTTATTTTAGTGTTTATTTCTGATAACAACATAAAAGCCGAGGCTTCCGGTTCGTAATAAATTTTCATTTTCCACCCGTTTTGTTTCAAAACAACAGCTATTATCGGTAAACGGAAATTTTCTTTAAGAATATTTTTTTTTCATGTGATTTATATTACAACATTCCGTATATTTACGTTGTAAATTATGATGAAGGAATTTTTGAATCTTTTTCCTTTAGATTTGTTTCCTTCTTACAAAAAAGCCTTAAGACAAAAGTCTTAAGGCTTTATTTATATGCGAAAATTAAGCTATAGTTTTATAGTACTATTTAATTATAGCTTCATATTTCTTACATTTTACTTGTTTTTATTCCCCGCCAGCTTTTTCAATAAACCTTTTAGTAAATCGTAAAATTTAGCCACATCTTTAATATTCACTTTCTCGTCGGGTGAATGTGCTCCCAAAATTGTAGGACCGAAAGAAATCATATCCAAGCCGGGATATTTTGAACCCAACAAACCGGTTTCCAAACCGGCGTGAATTGCCTTGATTTCAGGTTCTTTCTTGAAGAGTTTTTTGTAAACTTCTCTCGAAATTTTCAACAACGGAGAATCCATATCCGGTTTCCAACCCGGATAACCGTCGCCCACCGAAACTTTTGCTCCGGCTAAATTGAAAACAGCCGAAACGGAAGCAGATATATTTTCTTTTGCACTTTCGATGGAACTTCTCTGGCTAGTTCCGATAGTAAGCTTTTTATTGTCCATTGATACCGTTGCAAGATTAGTTGAGGTTTCAACCAAATCGGGAATATCCGCACTCATTGCAATTACACCGTGCGGTAATGCCACCAAAGTATTGATGATTTTTTTCTCAAAATCATTTTTGAAAGCTTTGGTAAATTTGTCATTCAGTTTTTTCACTTTGATTGTTAAGCCCGGATCGGTAGTGCGGAATTCCAACAATGAATTTTTTACAAAATCCCTTACGGTTTTTCTTAATTTGTTAACATCATCCGGTTTGATTAAAAGAACCGCTTCTGCTTCACGTGGAATTGCATTTCTCAAAGAACCACCGGAGATATGGGCAATCTGGAACGGAAATTCAATTTTGTTCAAAAGATAACCGAGTAATTTTATTGCGTTTGCCCTTCCTTGATGAATATCGAGCCCCGAGTGCCCGCCTTTGAGTCCGGTAACAAGAATTTCCACAGCTTGGGTTCCTCTTTTTGCATTTGTCCATTCAATTGAAAAAGAACCGACCGTATCTTGACCGCCTGAGCAACCGACGTAGAACACACCGTCTTCTTCCGAATCCATATTCAAAAGGGTTTTGCCCGTAATGAAATTTTTCTTCAATGCGCTTACTCCCGTCATTCCCGTTTCTTCGTCTACGGTTAGCAATAATTCGAGCGGACCGTGAACGGCTTTCGGGTCTAATGCTACAGCCATACCGGCTGCCACACCGATTCCGTTATCGGCGCCCAATGTGGTCCCCTCGGCGGTTATCCATCCGTTTTCCTTTTTGATTTTAATCGGATCGGTTTCGAAATTGTGTTTTGTACCTTTATTCTTTTCACAAACCATATCGAGATGCCCTTGAAGCACAACAACGGGACTTTTTTCATATCCTTTTGTCGCAGGTACCGAAATAACAAAATTTCCTGCTTTATCTTCCTTGTACGGAAAGTTATGTTTCTTTGCCCACTCGCGTACCCAGGCTCTTATCTTTTCTTCCTTTTTTGAAGGGCGAGGTATTTGGGTAATTTCGTAAAAATGTTCCCAAACCAGTTTCGGTTCCAGACCTTTAATCGCTTCTTTCGACATGATTGCTCCTTGTATTATTTTTAAAATTAACTATGTCTTATATTCAAAATATCACCGTCTTGAACAATGTAATCTTTTCCCTCCAACCGCCAAACCCCGGCTTCTTTACATTTTGCAAAAGATTTGTATTTCATGAAATCATCATAATGAACAACTTCGGCACGAATGAATTTATTATAAAAATCGGTATGAATTACACCTGCAGCTTGTTGTGCGGTATAATTTTTCTTTATTGTCCAAGCCCGTGTTTCATCTTCGCCAACCGTGAAAAATGATTGGAGTCCCAAAACCTTGTACGAGGTTCTTAAAATTTTCGTTAATGCCGATTCTTTAATTCCGTATTCTTCCATAAATACGGTTTGATCTTCCTCATCCAATTTTGAGAGTTCATATTCTATTTCTGCGGAAAACGGAATAACTTCCAAACCGGCCAAGCCCAATTTATTTTTGATTTCGTTAATCAGTTCTTCCGAATTTTTCATCGAATCTTCATCCAAATTTACTGCAATTGCCAAAGGTTTTAACGTAAGCAATTGATAACCCGAAAGCATCTTCCTTTCACTATCATTAAGCTCGAGCAATCGTAACGGTTTTTCTTCGTTAACGTGTTCAAAACATTTTTCTATTACCGCAAGTTCTTTAATCAATTTATCGTCTTTTCTTTTTTGGATATCCTTTTTCAGTTTTTCCAATCTGTTTTCGAGGAAAGACATATCGGAAAAGAGAAATTCGGTTTCCAGAAATTCGATATCGGCGGCTGCATCAATTCTGTTCAAAGGATGAGGGACGGCTTCGTTTTTAAATTGCCTGATAACGTAAAACAAAGCGTCGTTATTCTTTACGTTGTTCAAGAATGCGGAAGTAATTCTCACTTTACCATCATCAGCCAGACCGACACCCGGAATATCAAAAATTTCTATTGTTGCGTTTACTTGTTTTTTGGGATTGAAAATCTCCGTTAAATTATTGAGCCTTTCATCCGGAACTTTTACAACTTCCACCCTTGCTTCATCGCGGTACGTGTTTTCCTCTTCTTGAATTTTGGCAAGTGTATTGAATAGAAGTGTTTTACCCGAAGATTGTAATCCGACTAAACCAATTTGCATAATTTTCCACTTTGTTTAAAATTATTCCAAGTGAAAATATAATTAAATTTTAAGGATTATTGTTAATGCGGAAAGTTTTATTCGAAATCGGTTACAATTTGAGTATGTAATGCTATTTCTTCCAAAACCGATGAAACACGCAAACACTCACTCAGTTCACCGCTGAAAACAACGGCTTTACCTTTAATGTGAACTTCGAAAGCAAGCTTTTTCGCTTTCTCGAAACTGCAGTTAATTGCTTTAATAAGTTGATTAATCACCTCATCGAATGTATGCCAGTCATCGTTAAATAAAATTACCCTTGCAGCCAAGCCGATTGTTGTTTCCGTCTCTATTTCAGGTTGGATTATTCCTTCGGGTAAATCATCCGCGTTGTAAATATTTCGCATTCTTTTCATAACTTATAATTGCAATTAAAAATAATTTTTTGATTATATTATACTCCAAATAAAAATAAATTTTTTTAAAAAATTTACACAAAGAAGTGGAAAAAGTACAAGTAGAAATATTAGGATTATCGTCAAGTCCGTCTGCCGGCGGCGCATATGCATTGTTATTAAAAGAAACTTACGGTGTGAGAAGGTTACCGATAATAATCGGTTCATTCGAAGCCCAATCGATTGCCCTTGAAATTGAAGGCATAAAACCGCCGCGCCCCCTAACTCATGATTTGATGAAAAATTTGATAGATAACCTCGGCGGAACTGTAAACGAAATAATAATAGATGAATTAAAGGAAAATACATTCTACGCTAAAATCATTATCGAAATGTCCGGAATGACAAATGAGATTGATGCGCGACCAAGCGATGCAATAGCATTAGCAGTAAGAACCGATGCAACAATTTTTGTTGCCGAAGATGTAATGAAAGCCGCAGCATTTGTTCCTTCGGGTGAGGAAGCAGAAGGTGAATTGGACGAAACATTCGACATATCACCGGAAGAGAATGAACTTACATCAAAACCGAAATCGAAAGAAACCAAAATTGCTTCGTTGATGAGTAAATTACGCGAAGCAGTAGAGAAAGAAGATTACGAAAGGGCTGCAAAATTAAGAGATGAGATTAACAGACTTAAAGGAAGTACAAATTAATTATTCGAAAACGGTTTTTCCTATTTCACATTCGAGGCATTTCCCTTTTGAACAATAACTTCTGAACAACTCTATCATGCCTTGTGCAAAAATCGTACGCTTTTTATATCCGTCCAATCCGATTCCTTCGGCCACATCACGGACAATTTTGTTATCCGACTTTTGCGTGTACAATTGATAAATTTTCAGTATACGCTTGGCAAGTTCCGTTTTCCCGAAAACTTCGAAATAAACATACAGAAAAGGTAATACTATGTTAACAACTATTTCATCGGAACGGGAAGCGCCTACAAAATATTTGATTTTATCTTTCGCAGGTTTTCCGAAAATGTAATGCTCCGTCCAATACCCTTCCGATTTTACAATGAACAATGAGCGCACTGAATTAATCAATACACGATCGCTTCTTATTTCTTCAAATTTTTTAATTAACTTGGGAATCAAATCTCCGTAAAGTAACATATTCAGCAACCGTACTCCCCCCGCTATTCTGATTGTGGGAAAGTTCTGCGGTCTGTTATTCAGAAAATGCCATTGGGTTTCGTTCAACGTTTCACTGTCGTATATATCTTTCACCGTTTGCCATATTTCATTCAGTTCTTTTTGATAATCATCAACTTCACTTGCGGGAAGATTGTTGACATCAGGCATAATTCCGGACACATTATAAAATACAGACTCAAATAATTTAATTTTGTCGTTTGTTACCGTATCGTTTATTTTGTTAAGAATATTCAAGTTCGCATACTTTGCAAGTTTCAACATAGGGGATTTGTTTTTGGAATATCCAAGAGCTTCGAACATAAGTTCGTAAAAAAGTTGTTTCCAAACATCGGTCTTTTTGAAATCTTCGTATGTAAATTCCCTTTCACGGAATTGTTTGGAAAGTTCATAACGGATTACAGGTTCGGCAATTTGATTTTCTTCCAGAAACACCAGTTCTTTCAATCTGTCGAATATTCTTTTGCTTTTTTTGTTAAACCGTTGTATGCCCAGATTAATTACAAATTCCTTTTTAACTTTAAATTTAACATCGTTGCTTAAACCTGCACATTTAATATTTTTGATTGTACTTGATTCAAAAGTTTTATAATTCTCAAATAAATTTTTGGCAATTTCCGGATCGATAAAATTCTTAATACTGACATTCGGAACTTTCCGCCCGGCTTTTGTAAATACATAATGGTGTTTTTGGTTATTGGTAAAAGAAACATGTAAAATCACTTTATTGTATTTACTGTCGATATTGTGTCCGTGCCGTTTCCAGTCGTGATAATCCAAATCTATTTCCACATCACCGACATAAGTGATAGCGCCAATTTGTAACCGGCAATGTTGAAAATCGGGACCGGCACTGGACTCATTGTACACACCGGGATCCAAAACGGTAATTGTGTTATGATCGAATGTTCTTAAAGGTTTGGTGAAGGATTGGTTTTGCCAAATTTCGTGCAGATATTTTTCATACAGCTTACCAGATGATTCCATCTTCTGCCCCGTGCTTCATTCTGACTAAGAAAAATTCGTTATATCAGAAGCAAAAACTTTAATATAATCAGGTTGTATTCCTAAATTAATTTTTTTAGGATAAATTTCCTAATGAAATTTTTAGTTTAAAATATTCGATACAATTTCATTATATTCAATCAATTTTTTACGGGTGGCAAACGCGAAATTTTTTGAATCATCGGCATAAATTAAAGCACGGCTTACATTAATCAAGTAATTACGATAGTTCTTCTTGCCGAACAATTTTACTATATCTTCCAACTTACCGCCTTGGGTACCAACACCTGGTAATAAAGTATACAAATTTTTTAACATATCGAAATTTCCGGCAAGATTTTCGAATTTTGTTGCCCCAAAAACAACACCGCAATTACCTTTTGCATTCCATTCATTAATTTGCCTGATAACCTCTTGATACAAATAATTTCCCGAGCTCATTTTTTTTAATTCAAAATCCGCAGCAGACGGATTCGAAGTTAAGCCGAGTATAAAAGTGATTTTGTCGTTGTACTCGAGAAAAGGTTTTACCGAATCAATCCCCATGTAAGGGTTCACGGTTACCGAATCGAATTTAAAATAATTGAAAACGGATTCGGCATACATTTTAGCTGTGTTTCCAATATCACCGCGTTTGGCATCGGCAATAATTAAAGTACCGGCTGGTATCAGTTTGACGGTATCAATAATATTTTCAAATCCTTTAGGTCCGTCTTTTTCGTAGAATGCAAAATTAATTTTATATGCTGCGGCAATGTCCAGTGTATTTTCAATAATTATTCTGTTAAACTCCAAAACGGGATTTCCGGCGCTCAACAAATGTTTTGGGATTTTATTAATATCGGTATCCAAACCGACACAAATATGCAAATTGTTTAATAATTTATTATTTAACTTTTGTTGTGCCGTCATTGAAAATCCTTAAGTATATAAGCGTCTGTTTTTATAAATGTTCATAACCAAACCCATAGAAGCCATATTTACTAAAAGTGAGCTTCCGCCGTAGCTAATAAACGGCAACGGTAATCCGATTACCGGTGTAATTCCCAAATTCATTCCGATATTAATACTGAAATGCACGAAGATCATTGTTAAAATTCCAATCAATACCAAACGGCTGTAATGGTCTTTCACCGAATTAACAATATTAAGAATTCGCAGAAAAATGATAAAAAAGAGCGCAAGAGTAATTATACTACCCCAAAAACCGAATTCTTCACCAATTACGCAAAAGATGAAATCCGTCCACTGCTCGGGAATGAATCTAAGCTGGGTCTGGCTACCTTGCATAAATCCTTTACCGAACAAGCCGCCCGAACCGATTGCCACCTTTGCTTGCAAAGCATTGTATCCGGCACCCAAAGGGTCCGCATAAGGATTGATAAACGTTTCAATCCTCTTTTGTTGATGCGGTTTCAAGTATTTTACCAAATAATCGAAAATAAATGCGCTTGCCAAATTATAAACAAAAATGGTAATGCTTGTAAACAAATCCCTTTTAAAAAATATTAAAGCTAATATTATCAAAATTAAAGTTATTATGAGCGCTGTCAATCCGAACAATGAAACAAAAACAACAACTGCCGGCGAGACAACAACAAAAAAGGCGAAAAGATTTAAACCGGCCCAAAAAATCATTACGAATGTTATCAAAGCAAATACTATTGCCGTTCCCAAATCGGGTTGCATTAAAATAAGCGCTACCGGTACAAAACCTATTAATAACGCAACACCCACATCTTTCACATTATTAATATTTCTTCTTTTGTACGAGAGCCAATAAGCCAGAAAAAGAATCAATCCGATTTTGGCAAATTCCGAAGGCTGAAAGCCTACAGGACCTAAACTCACCCAACTTTTTGCTCCGTAAACCACCTTTCCGAAGACTATTACACCGATAAGCATCAGTAACGAACCGGCATAAAAGTAAGCGGACAAATAACGGAAAGATTTGTGAGGCAGAAAATAAAAAAGGAAAAAAGCAATTAATGAAAAAATAACCCAGTAAACCTGTTTGGTAAAATTTCCGCTTGCCGTAGGATGATTGTAAGTGGAGCTGTAAATTGCCACCAATCCAATTCCCGTAAGTAAAATTACGGCAATAAAAAGCGACAAATCGAATCTATCTTCTATTTTTTGAAACATAAGCGAATTTATTTAAGACTTAAAGCTTCTTGTAATTTGTTTTCATGCTCCGACTTTAAGTATGTTTGAATAATTTTTTGTGCTATCGGGGCAGCATGGGAACTACCGAAGCCGACATTTTCCACCATAACGGCAACTGCAATTTGCGGATCATCATAAGGAGCGAAAGCAACAAACAATGCATGATCTTTCCCGTGAGGGTTTTGCGAAGTTCCGGTTTTGCCCGCAATTTTAATATCGGGCAACTTGATGTTTTTTGCCGTACCTTCGCCGTTAACCACTTTATACATACCACGTTTAACTATTTGTAATTTTTCTTCATCCACCGGAACATTGATTTCTTTAAATTCAAACGGAATCAATTCTTGCACATCCCTTGTTAAATATCCGCGAACTATGTGCGGTTGAACCGTTTTACCGTTGTTTGCCAATAGAGCAGTGTATTGAGCCAACTGAAGAGTCGTAACACTGAATTCACCTTGACCTATTCCCAGACTCAACAAATTTCCTCTACTCCATTTGTTTTTCCCATAAACCTTATTGTAATATTTACTGTCCGGGACAATGCCCTTAGCCTCTTCGCTTAAATCCACTCCCGTTTTCTTACCGAAACCGAATTGACGCGCAACATTGGCGAATTTGTCCAAACCTATGTCAAGAATAAGTTTGTAAAAAAATGTATTGCAAGAATGTTCAATAGCTTTTTCAACGTTTGTAATTCCATGTACACCGTGGCATCTGAAAAACCGGTTACCGTACTGATAACCACCTTTGCAATTAACGGTTGAGTATCTGTTGATAATTCCGCTTTCCAAACCGATTAACGCCACAAGCATTTTAAGGGTGGAGCCGGGAGGATAAATTGAAGTTGTTGCCCTGTTAAACAACGGTTTGCGCGGATCGTTTCTGAGTTGTTGAATAAAATCTTTACTAATGACCGTAGAAAATTTGGAAATGTCGTACTGCGGAGCGCTTACAAAAGCAAGTATCTCACCGTTTTTGGGATTAAGTGCAACGAGCGAACCGGATTTGTTTTTAAATAGTTGCTCGGCTTTTTTTTGTGTTTCCCAATCCAATGTCAAAACAAGATCGAAACCTTTCAACGGTTGTTTGTCTTTCTTCCCGTCTTCAAAACTGCCTATTATTTTTTGTTCCGAATTAACAATGACAAGCCGGTAACCTTTAACCCCGCGTAAATAGGTTTCGTAAGTCTTTTCTATTCCCTTAATGCCAATGTAATCCCCGAGTGAATAAATACCTTTATATTTTTCCAATTGACTTCTGTTGATTTCCCTCGTATATCCGAAAACGTGGGCACCGTTAATACCGAAGGAATAATCCCTTTGCATTTCAACAACGTATTCAACGCCGGGTAAAAATTCCCTGTTTTCTTCAATCCACGTAACAACGTTGAAATCGATTCCCCTTTTTATTCGCCTCGGTAAGTACCGGGAATAACCGGATTTCTTCTCTAAAATATTATTAATATATCCTTCATTCACATTCAACACTTTTTCGAGCATCGGGGTGATTGCATTGTTGTAGTTGGCGGGAATAATTTGCAAAGAGTACGAAGGTTTATTACTAACCAATATCTGAAAATTCCTGTCGAAAAAAATACCGCGTGGAGGTTTGAGTGTAATTTTTCGAACACTATTCTCACTTGATTTTTCCACATACGTTACCTGTTCCAGTATTTGCATTTTGAAAAGCTGGAAAACCGAAACGGCAAAGAAAATGAGGATAATTGAGAAAATAATTTTCCTTCTATCGACCGTATGAAAAGTTTGATTAGACACCGGTATCCCTTTGGGGCTTAAAAATGACCCATATTAAACTTAGCACTGCCGTAAAAACCGCCGGCAAAATACTTTGCCTGAAAAACAGAACGGCAAAGTTGATCTCAATTTTATTACTGATTAACAACTGATAAAACAACGAATCCAAAGCTCCGCAAAAAAATACAATCAGAATAAACAAATAAGAATTTAAATTGTACTGGATTTTATTTTCATTATAAAAATATCCTGCAGTAAATCCGGCTAAAGTTTTACTGAACATAGCCGCTCCAAGAACACTTCCGGAAAATATATCGAAAAAAAAGCCGATTACAAAACCTGCAACTGTACCGAACAATTGCCCTTTCCTTAATGCAAGATAAACCAAAAATATTACCAACAAATCCGGATAAATTCCGTTCACCGTAATTAAGGGCACTAACGACACTTGCATAACGAGCAACAGAAGAAATATGATTGTAAACGATATTGTTTCTTTTAAGTTAATTTTATTTCCTCAACAAATTAAGTTCAAGGTCACCGAGTTCTTTGCTTTGAACGATTTTCAGTACCGCACAATTTCTCACTTTTTGAAAATCAACAAAAGGATAAACCTCAATGTTGGTCAACAGTCCGGCAATGGTTGTTTGTTTTTGAGATACCAACCCGATCGGAATCGATGGTGGTACAATTGTACTTACAACCGAAGTAACAATCCGGTCACCAATTCTGAAATCGTAAGTTGTCGGCACGTTTTTTATCGACAACATATTATTCTCAAAACTCAGAATACCGTCAACCCCGCTTCTTTCGTCACGAACGGCTATTCTGGATTCCGGACTCATCAATGTTTTAACGAATGAAAAATTTTCCGTCGTTTCGGTTACTATGCCTATATAGCCTTTATCGTTAATTACCGGCATGCCGGGTTGAATGCTGTCTGCCGAACCTGCATTAATTATAAAAAATCCGGGCATACTGGGTATTATTTTCGAAACAATTGTTACCGGCACCAGAGGATAGCCGGTTGTATCTTTTAATTTTATCAAACGTTTTAATTCGGCATTCTCAATTCCGTATTCACGTAAGCGGTTAACCTTCAACATTAATTCGGCATTAAGTTTTTCCAATTTTTTAACTTCGGATTTGAGGGACAAAAGTTCGTCAAAAGAAGAAACAAGCGAAGTAATAACAACAATGTTACCAAATGCGAAAGAACGGATTTTCTTGAATTGATTGTTTTGGTTGAATGATAAAATGACAAGACTGACCAGCAAAAGAATAATAAGGACAATATATTCCTTAAAACTTTCTAAATACCGTCGTAAAATTTTAAACATCAGAAACTTCTTTTACGGATAAATACCTTGGAATATTTATTCATATTTTCCATAGCTTTACCGGCACCTTTAACCACGGCGGTTAGTGGGTCTTCTGCAACATGAACGGGAAGGTTAGTTTCCATTCTGATTCTTTGATCCAATCCTTTAAGCAGAGCACCGCCGCCAACGATTATCACTCCACGGTCCAAAATATCCGCAGACAGTTCCGGCGGGGTTCTTTCCAGAGTTTGTTTTACACCTTCTACAATCTGTGTTACATTTGCGTTCAAAGCTTCACGAATTTCAACTGAACTGACTTCTGCGGTTTTTGGAATTCCTGCAACCAAATCCCTTCCTTTAACTTGAATTGTAATTTCTTCCTTCAGTGGCACTGCCGAACCGATTTCGCATTTAATTGCTTCACCGGTTCTCTCGCCGATCAACAAATTATAATTTTTCTTGAAAAATTGAATGATAGCATTATTCATTTCATCGCCGGCAATCCGTAACGATTCTTCATTCACAATACCGGAAAGAGCAATAACGGCAATTTCGGTGGTACCGCCGCCGATATCAAGAATCATATTTCCGACGGGAGCTTCAACGTCAATACCAACGCCAATGGCAGCTGCCATTGGTTCGGCAATCAAATGAACTTCTTTTGCACCGGCGTGTTCTGCACTATCCCGCACAGCCCGTTTTTCCACTTCGGTAACACCGCTAGGTACGGCAACCACAACCCTTCTGCTCGAAAACAAACCGGTATTAACTTTTTTAATAAAAGCGCGTATCATTCCTTCGGCTATTTCAAAATCGGCTATCACACCGTCCCGCATCGGTCTGTAAACACGCAGCTGGCGGTGTTCCCTTCCTTGCATTTCCTTAGCTTTATTACCGAGCGCAATAATTTTCTTCGTGTTTTTATCGAATGCAACTATAGAGGGTTCATTCAAAACGATACCCTTGCCCCGCACATAAATCAGCGTGTTGGCGGTTCCCAAATCTATTGCAATATCGGTTGAAAAAAAATCTAGAATTCCCATAATTTTCTCTTAATGCTTAAAGTTTCTAATTCCGGTAAAAACCATTGAAATATTGTGTTTATTTGCAGCTTCAATTACTTCTTCATCCCGTATGGAACCTCCCGGTTGGATTACGGCTGTTATTCCGTAAGAAACCATTTCCTCCACTCCGTCGGCAAAAGGGAAAAAAGCATCGGAAGCGGCAACCGCGCCTTCCAACGAATGTCCGTGTTCTTTAGCGCGCTTTGCAGCGAGTTTAACACTATCGATACGTGACATTT
>Ga0256841_1001712_pt1 | contig 18238 bp, 9 predicted proteins | sample 356308metaG_FD_185971 | JGI IMG/M metagenome (GOLD analysis project Ga0256841, IMG submission 185971) | Hydrothermal vent microbial communities from Mid Atlantic Ridge, Atlantic Ocean - 356-308 | ecosystem: Environmental > Aquatic > Marine > Hydrothermal vents | place: Atlantic Ocean: Mid... | reverse complement strand
ACTGCCTGCTTTTTTTGGCCATCTTCCCGGGTCTTTTTCCGTGTAAATGATGTTTTGAGGAAGTGTGCCGTCATCCTTACCGCCGTTTGCTAACACACTGCCACTTGCAATTCCGGCAGCAGCCAGCATTGATAATTTGAAAAAGTTTCTTCTGTCCGACATAATTATTGTTTATGAATAAAAACGGGATTGATGCTGTTTTGTTCATTTAAAAACAGATAATTTTTTCTGTTTAGCTGTTATTTCATAATTCTCGCAGCAATTGCAGTATTCAGTTTGCGTGGAGAAAACCTTGTCCCGAAAGTCATTATCCGGTTTTTTAGACTGTGAATTGCGATTGTTTTGCCTTTTGCCATTTCTTTGTAGGTGAATTCTGCCAATTCTTTTGCCGTGGGCGCATTTTTAAATATACTTTTGTTCATGCTTGCAACATCTGCAAATTCAGTTCGGGTGGCTCCCGGACAAATTGTAGTGACCGTGATGTTATACTTTTTCAATTCGTGGGCAATTGCTTCCGAAAAATTCAGAACATAAGCTTTTGAAGCTGAGTATGAAGCCATTAACGGTACAGCCTGAAAAGCGGCAGTGGAAGCGATGTTCACAATATTACCTTGTCCGGCTTTTATCATATCACCGGCAAACAAACGGGTTAGTTTTGTGAGTGTTATGATATTCAAAATGAGCATCTTCTCTTCTTTTTCCATATCAATTTCTTTAAAATCACCGTAAACTCCAACACCTGCATTGTTTATCAAAATATCAACCCTGATTCCGTTTGTTTTTTTATATAGCAATTCCGCACTGCCGGATGCTGCAAGGTCGAGTTGTATTACTTGAACGGAAACTGAAAGTGTTTTCTCAATATCCTTTTTTATATCTTCAAGCCTCTCCTTACGTCTGGCAGTTAATATCAGGTTGTAGTTATTTTTTGCAAAGGTATGGGCAAGTTCCCTGCCTATACCACTTGATGCACCTGTGATGAGTACTGTTTTCATAGTCTTTTCAGCTTATTGTTTTTAAGTGCAACAACGATAGTGTTTTAATGTTCAATTTTGAAAGAATATGTATACAATCATCCTGACAATTTATGATACTATTGTCAAGTTATAATTTTCTACTGCGGCACCTGACTTACATAAACCTTGTTCGGTAACCACAGGTCGTTTTTGTCCCTGTTCTCAACCTCTGCATTCAGGTTATGGTCACTCAAATAGTATCCGGCCTTTCCTGCCGACATTTTCCAGTAGTTATTATTGTCAAGATCATCAACGACACCGTCGTTATTAGCATCTCCGGCAACCAACCCCCATACGCCGGAGGCAATCTCTTTATAGCCTGCCGAGCCACCCACAACCTTATGCTGAGAGGTTGTGAAATCGTATGAATAAACTCCGTTTGATTCGGTGAGACCTGCCGACGACATAATTGCCAGATGGTCGCGGTGATAGATAACCACAAATAATTGCTGGTTAATCTGAACATTGAAGCGGAGGTCTGCCGACCCGTCGGTTCCTATTACCGTTCCGTCGGAAGTGACAAAGGCAGCCTGCCTTGTAACCACACTCCCGGAATTTGCGGAGGTAGTGTCGGTTGCATCACGTAATTCAACCAAAATCCAATCAACGACATTGATGCCGGGGACAGCTACCACACTTTCGGTTCCGTTATAATTCCAAGGTGATAATGAATATGGCTGTGACAGAGGAATGACTCCGTTGTTGTTCAAATATGGTTGCATAACTCCGCCGGAATAAGGTCCTTCAAGAAATATTTTCAGATTCATAGTTATTGCCGATTCAATGACTTCAACACTCCATACCACGGTATCTTTTTCATTGCCGGGAACATCATCACCGGCGACTATTTTTACAATATGACTCCCGACGTCCGAAAGCAAAGGGGAATAAGTCCAGGCTGATGCCGACCCTACAGTGTTTCCGTCCAATGTCCAGTTGTAGGAAATATCGTCATTTTCTACATCCGATACGTTGACTGAAAATGTTTGAGAGGTGTTTATCAACATTGAAATGTTCGATTCGACAGGACTGAAGGAAGTAATCTGAGATGATGAATTGGGAACCACAAATACGGAATTAGGCTCTATACCTGACAGCGGCATGTTACCCGATATAAATGGTTGGAAAAAAGCGTAAAAGTAGTTTATGACAGGATGGTCTCCCGTTGTATTCAATCCCGGAAAAATTTCGGGAACTACCTGCGTATCTTCCTCCGTGATGTGAGCTGATACGGCAATCCCTTGCGGGTTTCCAAGTGCACTCCAGGGAATGAAGAACTCCGTCAGTCCGTTGTTTGCCCATCCTTCATAAGAAGAGCCGATGGCTCCGTTGCCGGGGTAATTCCAGGCTGTGCCGGTCCAGTTGTTAACTTGCATGGAACCACCGCCGCCTTCAATGGCAATCTGGAATTCGGGCAAATAATCTCCGGAAAAATCCACCCTGCCCCAGGATCCTGTTGTGGCGCCACTGCCGGATGTCTGATCGGTGTCAATATTCACAAAGAAATCTCCTTCCGTATTCAAGTCCATCGAATAAAAGCCAACGTAAAGATTGTCGTTGTCCCAGGTTATATACAGTTCGTGTGTTTGGGATTCAATGAGCTCGCTTCCGGTCAGGAAGTCATTGGTGCCGTCAATAAAAACAGTGTGTGGAGTTATTCCCATTGGAATTGTCAGGGTGGCCGAGCTGTTTGTTGCAATTTCATTCCCGTTAAGGTCTTCAAGATTGTTCACAATAATCTGTCCCTCATCTCCGGATTGAAAAGCCGTTGAAAAGGTCAGTTTTACTTTATTCCATTCCGCTTGACGTTGAGCAGACACAATTGTATAGCTGCCGGAAAAACCGGATAGGGAATAGTTTGAAATATTTTCAGATGTTGCAAGGTCAACAGCTTCGCTGAATGTCAGCAATGCTTCATTATTGCTGACTAAAACAGCGGGGCTATACAAAACGGGGGCAAATACATCAAGATTTTCAGATGCAAGGCTGTTGAGTTCAGGTGTTGAGGTTCCGTACGGTTCTGAAGTGTATCCTGCAAAAAGTCTCATTTTAAATTGATTATACCCATAAATTTCATCACCTTTTACAAGGGTTCCCTCGAACTCATTATTTTGCGATGCACCGCCATTGCCAAGAACCAAGGCTACGGTAGCCCCCGAGGATGAATTCCTGTAGCCGCAATAGGAGCCGTAATCGCCCCACATTCTCTGAAGATGACTTTTTCCGCTCCACAGAATATCAAGCAAATCGGGTGACCAGCCTGATTTTACATAACCTGTCTGACCGAAGAAATTATAAACTATATCAAGATAATCAACTCCGGTATATAATGTTAAAGTCTTCTTTATGCCCCACTGGTCAAGTGTTGCCTGAACCGTATCACCCGATGATTTGTCAATTGTAATATTGTAAATTGCATTCTGCTGGTCGGGCCAAACATCGGAAAGTGCAGCTACATGATTGTTTGACGAATTTTCGTTATAATCGCCGTCCGTTTCCGACCAGTATGCCATGTCGGAACTCACAACCGAGTATGCCTCACCAAGATTATTTTTATAGAACACCCAATTCGCCTTACCTCCGATTCCTTTGAACACCATAAATACCTTATCATTGTGCATTACCAACTCATCTGCTCCATCGTGGTCAATATCATCAAAATAGCATGCTGTAGTTACAACGTATTGTCCGTCAGCCCAACGTGAGGCTTCCGTATATACATTTGCATTTTTTATATGAGATGAATAACGATGTTCCCAGTCGGCAACCTCGCCCGAAGTGTGCCATCCCGTTTCGTGCAGGTTTATCATCATTGTGTACCATCCCAGTTGCGCAAGGTCATTATCGTTCACACCCATAATGAAATTGTATGCGTCGGTCCAAACGGAACCGTAATTCCATTGCGGGTTATGATTGTCCGAGTGTGAAGGAGTTGCAGCCCAGTTGATATACCAGCTGTTGTTGCTTCCGCCGTATCCGTCTGTTCCGCCAAGTAAATTATAGGTTCCTTTTGTTAAATTTGCATTTGAACCATTGAAATCCGGATTTTGAATGGCATCATCAAGTTTCCAAACATTAACTCCGGGATAATTGTCGTGACAATACCACAAAATATTTTCATAGTTATCCAAAAAGTTCGTGCCGTCATGCTCGTTCATTTCGGCTGACACTTCCCAATCCGTACCATAAACGCAAATATTGTATTGTCCCATTGACGCTATCTGATTTTTTGCAGCATTGACGTCATACATCACATTACCTACAAAGTCATTGTTTATGGGGATAACTCTTAGATTGACTCCAGATCCGTTATTCATCCAGTGTATCTTCCTGTTGTCGTATCCGTTAAGATGTGGTGTGTCGTCCAATACAACTCCCCAAACACCATGCTGTTCCCAATTATCACCAATCCAGTCATTTACGCCTGCGTCAGGATAATATCCCTGCCCCAGCCAAACACGCTCGGGGACCCAGGCTATATGAGGTGTGTAGTTATATTGGTAATTAACCATTTGAGATTCAACATATACAGACCAGTCATTCATCTCATTATAAGCAAAAGGCATTATATTTTGCCCCAGCGCTGATGTCATCATACAGGCAAGACCGTTGGCAGCCATAGTTGCAAGCCAGTCGTTAAATTCGGGATTGTGCCACTCCGCCGCAGGAATGAGAGTTCCGGACATGTGGAAATTACCGGGAACACCGGTTGCTTCGTGTGCCTGTAATACTTCGTCATATCCGCTGCCGTCAAGACCACTGGAGCCGTTCGGGTCGCCGTAAAAAACATTGCTGTATGTCAAACCCTGATTTCCGTGCTGTACAAAAGCACAATTTCCCACATCTTTGGATTTTATTCCATCTGAAATAAATTTATCAACAACCTTCCCATTTAACACAATTTCGATTTGGACCGAAATGTTTTGCAAACTCTTTTCGGTTATTTTATAATCAAATTCCGTTTCCAGCATATTATTCTTTGGTGTTCTCAAGTAGTGCCAGTTTTTTGTGCTCTTTTCCAAAGAACCGGTTTGAACAACATAACTCTGTTTAATTTCCTTCCCTGAGTGGAAGATAACCTTCATTTCAATATTTTTTCCCGAAAAGTTATCTGCTATCACTTTATTATCTGCTCTTGTGACCATATTGTCAAAAGTAACCCGAATAAGGAGGTTTTTATCATCAACTTTGGCAAACACCGAAGAAATATCACCGGTTTCTCCCGTGCAGTCTCCAACCTCATCAAAACCGAGAAAATCATCTTTTGACCAGGTCTTTGTGTCGCCTGAAAACGATTGTGAATATGTACTTAGACTGATTAGATTTGCAAAAACAAAACTAATAATAGTCAAAGATATACTGCCTTTTCTTTGAATTTTTAAATGGAAGCGGTATAAAAATCGAAGTATCAATGAGATAGGTGTAGTAAAGAAAAAGTTTTTCATTTATATATTTTTTTTGAGTGTGCAAATTTATACTAAAACGCATAAACTTTGCAAATTTTCTTTTAAGTAATTACCTGAATTATAGTAAATTTAACTCGAAGAAATTTGCATTTTCGTTCAGCATCAGTTTACAATAAAAATTAAATTTATATCTTTGCCGGATAACAGGTAATAATAACTATTTAATAATCTAAAATATAAAAAACTATGAAAAGGTTTACAATACTACTCACAATCAGCATATTAATTGCTGCTTCCTCATTACTCGGCCAAACGGTAAATGTTACTTTACGGGTTAATATGCAAAATGAAACTATTTCTCCTGACGGAGTTCATGTTGCAGGTTCATTTCAGGGATGGGATCCTGCTGCAACTCAAATGACAAATCTGCTCGGAACCGTTTATGAATACACTTTTACGGCAAATCAGGGCGACCATTTATTGTTTAAGTTTATAAACGGCAATGATTGGCCCTATGCCGAGTCGGTGCCTGCCGCATGTGGAGAAGATGACGGATTTGGCGGGTATAACAGATTTTTTGACGTCGGTGCAAACGATACTTCAATGGTTGCCGTATGTTTCGCAAGCTGCCAGCCTTGCAATGTCCCAACGCACAATGTTACATTTCAGGTAGATATGTCGAATGAAACGGTTTCACCAAATGGAGTACACGTCGCAGGTTCTTTTAATAGCTGGGATACCGATTCTACGGAAATGCTTCTTGTCGGAAACGGAATATACGCCGCAACGGTGGAATTGAACGAAGGAGATTATTATGAGTACAAATTTTTAAACGGTAATGCCTGGGGTACGGATGAATCGGTACCGTCAGCTTGTGCCAATGGGAACAACAGGTATTTGACGGTCCCTGCGGGAGATACTACACTCGCGGCAGTGTGTTTCGGTAGTTGTGATCCTTGTTCTTCAATAACTTATGTTGATGTTACTTTTCAGGTGGATATGTCGGAGGTGGATTCGGTTTCGACTGACGGAGTTCATATTGCAGGCAGTTTTCAGGGATGGGACCCCGGTGCTACTATTATGACTGACAATGGTAATGGATTGTGGTCATATACGGCAACTTTGGAATCAGGTAATTACTACGAATATAAGTTTGTTAACGGCACGGCCTGGGGGGCGGATGAAAGCGTTCCGCCGGATTGTAATCAAAACGGTAACAGATATTTAACCGCACCTGCTAATGATTCCACAATCGGGGTGGTCTGTTTTGCAAGTTGTACTGTCTGTAATCCGCCGCAATATGATATTACTTTTACGGTGGATATGTCCACACAGAATGTTTCTCCCGACGGAGTTCATATTGCAGGTTCGTTTCAGGGGTGGGATCCTGCCGCAACACCAATGACGAATGTGACAGGAAATCTTTATCAGGTTACATTGTCGCTTGGTGAAGGAGAATATCACGAGTATAAATTTATTAACGGAAATACCTTTGACGGTGCCGAGTTTGTTCCCGGAGAATGTAATTACAACGGAAATCGTTATCTTACTGTTCCATCCGCCAATACAACTCTTGATACGGTCTGCTTCGGTGAATGCAGTGCCTGCACTACACAACTATATACTTTCAATCTGACAGTTAATCTTGAAGGAGCTTTCAACGGTTCAACTATGAATACAATCCTTTACGATAACGGTGTTCTTCCCAATGACCAACCGTATGATACCGTGCCATGGAACTATGACGGACTGGAATCATTGAACGTGCCGCCCGAAACTCCCGTAGTTGACTGGGTGTTGGTTGAATTCAGGGAAACCGACGGTGATGCCTCTACGGCAACTGCCGATAAATTCCTTGACCATCAGGCTGCTTTATTGCTTGATGACGGTTCCGTTGTAAAACCCGACGGCGTCAGTCCGATACAATATAACGGTGATATTACACAAAATCTATATGTCGTGATTTATCACAGAAATCATCTTGCTGTAATGTCGGCAACTGCACTTCAGGGGTTGGGAACGACATACAGCTATGATTTTACAACGGCACTTTCAAAAGCCTATATGGACGGGCAAAAAGATCTTGGCGGCGGATTTTTCGGAATGATCGGCGGTGACAGCGATGGTAACGGTATGGTAAATACTGGTGATAAGGATATAAACTGGAACAACAATGCGGGCAGCTCGGGATATTACGGTAGCGACTTAAATCTGGATTCACAAGTGAATAATCCGGATAAAAATGATGTTTGGGAAACAAATCTCGGCTCTTATACACAAATTGACTTGCCGCTGAATTGTGGAGATTCGTTTACAGACCTTCGTGACGGTCAAACATATAACACGGTTCTCATCGGTTCACAATGCTGGATGGCTGAAAACCTTAATGTCGGATCAAGAATTGACGGTGCCGGTAATCAAACGGACAACGGGGTGATTGAAAAATATTGTTACGGAGACAGTGATGCGAATTGTGATGTTTACGGCGGTCTTTACCAATGGAACGAATTGATGCAATATACTACGACGGAAGCCGGACAGGGAATCTGTCCCAACGGATGGCATGTACCGTCCGACGGTGAGTGGACGACTCTGACAAATGTTTATGGGGGGCTTGCAACTTCCGGAGGAGCTTTGAAGGAAACGGGAACGACACATTGGAGTACTCCCAATACAGGTGCAACCAATGCAAGCGGATTCACCGGACTGCCGGGTGGCGGTAGAGCCGACGACACACAGAGCTTTGCCTTGTTGGGTGAAAACGGTTTGTTCTGGACTTCGACAATGAACAGTACAACGGATTCCTGGACATATTTCTTATCGTTTGATGCACTTTCAACAACAAGAGAGCATAATAACTTCGGACTTGGTGTGTCGCTCAGGTGTGTTAAGAATTAGTATTCGGATATCTTTAGAGTTTTGTTTTTATTTTTCTGATATTTGTTTTATTTTTGCACAAAATAACATCACAAAAAAACGATTACTATGAAAGTATCTAATGCAATAATATTACATCTACCTATTCTTGTCGAACAAGATGAGGATAATCTATATATAGTGAGCTGTCCGGTGTTTAAAGGATGCCACTCTTATGGGCGAACTATTGACGAAGCTTTGGATAATATTAAGGAAGTTATTGAGATGTGTGTCGACGAAGAAAAAGAAAAAAGCACCGGAATTAACCGCTTTATAGGGTTTAGGGAGATGCAAGTATCAACTACTCTTTCTACTGTCTAATTATAATAACAATGCCGCCATTACCCGTTATCTCTGGAAAGTCTTTTGTACAGTTCTTACAATCTGTAGGGTTCATAATAATTCGTATTAATGGCTCACATTTTCGTTTAAAACATCAAGACGGCAGAATAACAACTGTTCCTGTCCATAAAAATCAGGATTTACCAAAAGGATTATTAAGGAAAATTATACGCGAAGATTTAAAACTTGATTTGGAAGAATTTGTTAATTTATGGAAAAACAGTAAATGATATAGGGGAACAATGGTTATCCTTAACTTTTGAAAAATAATTAATCAAATGCAATTAAAAGAAACTCTTATAAGTCTTTGGAACTCATTGTATTCGGGCAATTATCAATCTTTGCTCTTCAGGTTCATTGATGAGATAGAATTTATTGGATCCGGGAGGGAACAATATTGGAATACGGAAGAATGGTACAAAGATGCTGTTGTATATTCACTCTATGTTGACCTTTTTAATACCGATTTCACCGGATTGACGAAAAAATTGGATTATTTGCAGAATCTTGGGGTTAATTGTCTCTGGCTGTTGCCAATACTTGATTCTCCGATGAAAGATGCAGGTTTTGATATCCGGAATTACAGAAAGATAAGGACAGAGCTCCTCGGACTTCCGGAATCAAGCCCCGAAGATGAGCAAAGAAAGGTTTTCAGAGAGTTTCTCACGGAAGCACACAGAAGGAATATCAAAGTTATTTTTGATATTGCAATAAATCATACTTCCGAGGAACATTTTTGGTTCAGAGAAGCGAGAAAATCGGAAGATAACCCGTACAGGGATTACTATATATGGTCAAAAACCACGGATCTGTACAAAGAGGCAAGGATTATATTTTACGGACTTTGCGAAAGCAACTGGCAAAAGCATGGCGATTGGTATTTCTTCCATCGTTTTTTTGAATTTCAGCCCGATTTGAATTATAAAAATCCGAAGGTGCTGATTGAAATGACCCGAAATTTCCTTTTTTGGTTGCAGGAGGGTGTTGACGGGTTCAGGGCAGATGCTATTCCGTATCTTTGGAAAGAGGAGGGGACGAGTTGTGAAAATCTGCCGCAAACGCATACAGTTGTGAAATTTTTCAGAGCGGTGCTGGATTATGTCCGCCCCAATACTTTGCTTCTTGCCGAAGCTTGTCAAAAGCCCAAAGAGGTTGTGAAATATTTCGGTAATGGTGACGAGTGCAACGCAGGATATCATTTTCCGCTTATGCCGCAGATGTTTAAAGCCGTTGCGGCACAAAGCAATAAGCCTGTGGTTGAAACACTGAGCCCTCAGGTAACGCCTCCGATTCCATCTTCGGCACAATGGTTTACTTTTCTCAGATGCCACGATGAACTTAGCCTTGAACTTGTATATGTTTCGGAAGAAGACAGAAAATATATCCACGATAATTACTGTTTAAAACCCGAATGGGATTTCAGGTTGGGGCAAGGTATATCGGCAAGGTTGTCGGAACTTATGGAGAGAAATCCGCTTAAGATAGCTCTTGCTTATTCCATAATGCTGACACTGCCGGGAACGCCTATTATTTATTACGGTGACGAATATGGAAAACTCAATGATACCGATTATTACAAAGAGATGATTAAACATACCGGGAAGGATGATACAAGGTTCCTGGTAAGAGGTAAGATTGATTGGGAAGCACTTGGAAAGGAGCTATCGAATCCCGATTCATTTCATACTAAAGTGTTTACAAAGATAAAAACGATGGTAAATACAAGGAACCGGTTTAGATGTTTCGGCAGGGGAGATATTCATTGGATTGATGTTTATGACGATAAAGGTGAAAAGAAAAATGAGGTGCTTGCTTTTATCAGGACTTATGATAACGAAAAGTTGTTAATCGTCCATAATTTGTCCGATAGGGAGGTCAAAGCGGACTTCAGTCAATACGCACTACCCGAAATTGACCTTTTGGGGCAAAAGCCGAATATTGGCGAAAACGGAACGCTTTCGCTTCAAAACTACGGATACTTTTGGATATCGTTATGATTTTTAAGGGAAATACTTTTTCATTATTCATTCATATTTATGATGCTGTGAATTGATTTCCAAGGAACCAGGTTGCGCAAAAAGTGTTCGCAAGAGATGCAGTTTATTCCATCTATCTGTAATTTGTCGGTGCCTCTATAAAGAAACAAGCCTTCCGCCTGAGGATAATCCGTTAAAAAACTTTTCAAAGGTTTTAAATCTTGCGACCGTATTTTATTTGAATTTTTCACTTCAATAGCTACAAAAGTATCTTTTCCGTAGAGTATAAAATCCACCTCAGTCCCCGATTTTGTTCGCCAATAGAAAATGTCATTTCCATTACCTTTATATGCGTTCCAGGCAATCAAATTCTGGAAAACCAGATTTTCGAGTGCTATACCATCTATTTCCTGAGGACTATCAAGCGGACCTGCCGGCCGTATTGTTCTGTAAACTCCGGCGTCAAAAAAATAGAACTTCTGATGTTTAACCAAATGCCTTTTTGCTCTTTTTGAAAAAACCGGTATTCTGAATGCAAGTAATATATCTTCAAGAATTGATATATAGTTTTCTACCGCTTTTCTTCCGTTTTGACTTTCTCTTGCAATTTCCGAGGTATTTAGTATGCTTCCGTTTGAAAAACTGATAATTTCGAGGAAACGGTTAAAGTCGCCTATATTTCTCACAAGCCCTTCATTCTTAACCTCTTCGTTCATATATAATGAAACATAGGAATTTATTGTTTCCGCCGGAGATTCGGAGCCGGTTACAACCGGTAACAATCCGAATTTTATTGCATCTTCAAGAATAAACTTTTTCCCTAACTCGGAGGCCATAAACGGATGAAACGTTTTATTTGCCGCTCTTCCCGATAGTAAATCAACACCTCCTCTTTTAAGTTTTCTTGAACTTGAACCTGTCAATACAAACTCTATCTCCCGATTGTTTTCAATGACTTTATGTACGACATCCAAAAGTGCCGGAACCTTTTGTATCTCATCAATAATGATTTTTTGTATGTTGGAATTTCCTGCTACCAACTGTTCCAATTTTTCCGGTCGAGCCGAATATTCTCTGAAAACTTGGGGGGAAAGTAAGTCAAGGTACAGGCAATTTGATTTGTATCTCATTTTCAGCCAAGTTGATTTACCGGTTCCTCTTGGCCCGAAAATAAAATAACTCATACCGGGTTCTTTAAAAAAACGATGTATTAAATCCATTTTTGCTTCTTTTTTGGATTTTGTACCGCCAAAATTACAAAAAAAAATTGTAACCGGAGGAATTTGTCCGGTAAATTTATGCTATTTTTTTCATCAGGTTTGCTTTTTGCAAACCCGATTTCTTTCGGTTTATTTCTCTACTTTTGCACTTTATACTGTTTCTTAACGGATTTTAAGAACAATGTTGTTTTTAAATAGTTAATACTTTAAAGAAATCAATAGGAGGTTTTGTAAAGTTGATTTTTTTTGAAATATAATTATAAGCATAAAATTGCTAAAATAGGGTAATTATTATTCGTGCATTAGTGGCATTAGTTAAAGACTAACATATTAGTAAAATTTAAACTTATGAAAAAAGGTAAATTTGAAGCTGTAATATTCGACCTTGACGGAGTTATAACAAAAACGGCTCTTGTGCATAGCGCCGCCTGGAAAAAGATGTTCAATGATTATCTTCGTGAGAGGGAACGTAAATACGGTGAGCCTTTCAAGGAATTTACTCATGAGTATGATTATCTGACATTTGTGGACGGGAAACCGAGATATGACGGCGTTAAATCCTTTCTTGAATCAAGGGATATCCATTTGCCGTTCGGAGAGCCTTCGGATTCAACGGATAAAGAGACCGTATGCGGACTTGGCAATCGTAAAAACAGGGCTTTCAACGAAGTGCTTGATGCGGAAGGTGTGGAAGTGTACGAATCAACGGTATCTCTCATCAGGGAGTTGAAAAGAAGGGGCATTAAAATCGGTGTGGCCTCCTCAAGTAAAAACTGCAAGCCGGTATTGGAAAAGGCCGGTCTTCTGAATCTGTTTGAAACGCGTGTTGACGGTGTGGTCTCTGCCGAAATGAAGTTGAACGGAAAACCCGAACCCGATATTTTTACAACGGCAGCAGATAATCTCGGTGTCCCTTACGACAGGGCTGTTGTCGTGGAAGATGCCGTTTCGGGTGTGCAGGCCGGCAAAAAGGGTAATTTCGGTCTTGTGCTTGGAATTGCACGCGAAGGAAATGAAAAAGAACTGAAAATCAACGGTGCCGATATAGTGGTCAGTGATATTTCCGAAATAGGCTTGAAAGGAATTGAAGAATGGTTTGATAAGGGACTTGAAGAAGACAGCTGGAGTATTTCATATTTCGATTATGTGCCGGAGCGGGAGAAGACAAGAGAGACATTACTGACAATAGGTAACGGATATTTCGGGACAAGAGGTGCTTTGGAGGAATGTCTTGGCGGAAGCATTAATTATCCCGGAACCTACATAGCCGGTCTATATAACAGATTAACTTCCATTGTGGGCGACAGGGAAGTGGAAAATGAAGATTTTGTTAATGCTCCGAATTGGTTGCCTGTAAGATTCAGTGTAGGAAACGGTAAATGGCTGAAATATAATAATGTCCAAATTATTGATGTTGAGCGTAAGCTTGATTTTAAAACAGGTTTGCTTACCAGGAAAACACGTTTCAAAGATAATGAAGGAAGGGAATACCTGTTAAATTCTCAAAGGTTTGCCTCTATGGCCAATCCTCATCTGGCAGCTATGTCCTGGGAACTGACTCCGATGAATTTTTCAGGACAAATCACTGTTGAATCCGTTCTTGACGGTGCAATAATAAATGACGGTGTTGAAAGATACAGGCAACTTAATCAGAAGCATATTGAACCCGTTTCTGAAGAAGGAGAGGCAGGTATTGATACACTTGTGGTTAAAACCACACAGTCGGGTATTGAGGTAGCGGAAGCCTCAAAGATTGTTATATTCGAGATGAATGAACCTTATAATGTGGAAATTAAGACGGTAAAGGAGCCGGGAAGTATACATTCCACCTTTGAAATCAGTGCAAAAAAGGGTGTTCCTTTTAAGATTGAAAAGACCGTTGCAATTTTTACTTCAAAGGCAGATGATAGTACAAATCCGCTTGAAGATTCGAAAAAAGCGATTGAAAGTGCAGGCTCTTTTGATGAAGAATTTGCGAAAAGCTGTCGGCAATGGAAATTGATTTGGAATGAAATCAATATGGAACTTGAGGGCGATCGTCTGGCTCAGAAGTTATTACGTATGCATCTCTATCATCTGATCGTATCGTTTTCACCTCATGACAAAAACATTGATGCAAGCATCACGGCACGGGGACTGCATGGTGAAGCATATCGCGGACATATTTTCTGGGACGAATTGTTTATTCTTCCGCTTTACGACATTCATTTCCCGGAGGTTTCAAAAGCCGCTTTGATGTATCGTTACCGGAGACTTGACAAAGCGCGGGAATATGCCAAAGAACACAAATACAAGGGAGCCATGTATCCCTGGCAAAGCGGCAGCGACGGCAGGGAAGAGACGCAAACCCTGCATCTGAATCCGGTAACGGGCAAATGGGGACCCGACTACAGCTCTTTACAGCGCCATGTTTCCCTCGCAGTTGCATACAATATCTGGTACTATTTTAATATTACGGAAGATGTTGATTTTATTGAAAAATACGGATTGGAAATGTTCCTTGAAATTTGCAGATTCTGGGAATCAAAGACCTACTTCGATAAGTCAACACAACGATATTCCATCAAAAATGTTATGGGCCCGGATGAATTTCATGAAAAGTATCCCGAAAGCAAAGAGGGTGGTCTGAAAGACAATACATACACTAATATTATGGTTGTATGGGCATTTAGCAAGGCTTCGGTTCTATTAAACCTTATTGATGATAGTGCGCGGAAAAAACTTTTTGCAAAAATAAATTTCACGGAGAAAGAACTACAAAGGTGGAATGATATTGCATCAAATTTGAATATCGTTATTGAAGATGATATTCTGGCCCAATATGACGGATATTTCGACCTTAAGGAATTGGATTGGGAGCATTACAAAAGAAAATACGGAAACATCTACCGAATGGACAGAATTCTTAAAGCGGAAGGTAAATCCGCAGACGAATACAAAGTTGCCAAACAAGCCGATACATTGCAAATTTTCTATAATCTTTCCAAAACTGAAATTGATACTATTTTTGAAAAGCTTGGTTACAATCTTCCGGAAGATTATCCTGAAAAAAATCTGAAATACTATCTTTCACGTACTTCTCACGGTTCAACCCTCAGTAGAGTTGTTCACGCACAACTTGCAAACATGATCGGTGACAAAGAGTTGAGTTGGAATCTCTATTTGGATGCTCTGACAAGTGATTATAATGATATTCAGGGAGGTACAACAGGTGAGGGGATTCATGCAGGAGTTATGGCCGGTACCGTTTTGATTGCTTTGCAGTCTTATGCGGGAGTGGATTTAAAAGGTGATGTGGTTAAGATATCGCCTGCCCTTCCCCGGCATTGGCGAAAAATATCATTCGGATTTTTATTTAAAAATGTTAAATACTTTTGTTCCGTGGGTAAAGATTCCGTCTCTGTGGTGCAAACGAACAAAAGGGGTGAGGACAAAAGAATTATTATTGACGGTAAAGCTGTTTTACTCAAAAACGAAAAGAATTTTACGGAATTGTTGGAATATAAAAAATAACGAAAAGGATATTTATGGATTACTTAATGGATATAATAAAACCTGAATACTTCATAATAATCACTATATCAATGATTATTATCCTGAGTTTTATTTTCAATTTAATATCTATAAAAACAAATATTCCAAGCGTGTTATTGTTAATGGCTTTGGGCGTTTTAATCCAGTATGCCTATCCCGGGATAAAGAATAACACATATCTGGAAAACACGTTGATTGTAATCGGTAAAGCGGGTTTAATAATGATTGTGTTGGAAGCCGCTCTTGATTTAAGATTGAAAAGAGATAAAGCAGGTCTTATCATCAAAGCCTTCCTGATGGCTTTTCTCGGGTTGGTTGTGAGTGCCTTTCTCATTGCTTTGGCGATTCAATATTTTCTTGAATCTTCTTTTTACAATTCCCTTGTATTTGCAGTGCCCCTGTCCATTATGAGCAGTGCCATTATAATACCAAGTGTTTCGGGCTTAACGGAGTACAAAAAAGAGTTTATGATATATGAGAGTACATTTTCCGATATTTTAGGCATTATTCTTTTCCAGTTCCTGATAATCTCCGAAGATTTTACATCCACAACGCACATAGTATTTAGTGTGGTTTCCAATATAGTGATAACTGTAATTGTTGCTGTAGTAACAGGGTACTTATCCGTTTGGGCAATGCAAAAGTTAACGGGCCATGTAAAATTCTTTTTGGTTATTGCTGTGTTGATGTTGCTTTATGCAATAGGTTCGGTTTTTCATTTATCATCTTTGATTCTTATCCTGCTATTCGGGCTGATGCTTAACAATACCGATTTGTTTTACAGAGGAATCCTGAAAAATGCCATAAATGATGAAAAGATAAAACCTATCTTTAAAGAGTTTTATACTATTACGTTAGAGTCGGCTTTTGTATTACGTACCTTTTTCTTTGTGACTTTTGGTATCACAATTTCATTAATATCTTTGGTGAATTTTGAGGTTGCAATACAAAGTCTGGTATTTACCGGTATATTATATCTGGTACGGTTGGTTTTTCTGAAAATTATTTACCGAAACAGAAGTATTATGCCGGAACTGTTTATTGCCCCGAGAGGTTTGATAACAGTACTTCTTTTCTTTACAATTCCTGCAAATTATTTTATCAAAAATTTTGATCAGGGAGTACTTTTATATGTGATTCTGGCTACAAGTTTTATAATGACAATTGCATTGGTTATCAGGAAAGGCGGTAAAAACATATCCGAAATACTGCACGATTACGACGAGTTGCACGACACAATCGAAAAAAGTTTTGAGCAGGGTCATCTTGAACTTGATAAGGATGATATGGAAAAGAAATAGATAATGAATTCCAAGCAATTTGCCAAATGTTGTATTTTTTATTTCAGTCTAAATAGTATTTTGTATCTTTGCCTTTTAAAACAAAGGTGTTAACTTAAATTATTGAAAAATGAAAAAATTATTACTATCATTTCTAAGCATTTGTTTTTTAGGCATTGCCGGATTTTCGCAAACTTTTGAAAATATCAATGCCGATATTATTAATGTATGGTACACAGTAACAACTTGGGGCGACTTTGATAATGATTCGGATATGGATTTGATTTTAGCTGGAGAGTTGTCTAATACGTCAATACAAAGCGATTTCTATACAAATGAGGGGAATGATAATTTTGTAATTTCAAACTTTGAATTTCCTCCGTTGGAAATAGGAACTGCCGAATGTGCGGATTTTAACAATGATTCTTATCTTGATTTTGCCATTCAGGGATACAACGATAATACTGCCGCAGGATATACGAAAATATTTAAAAATAATGGCGACGGTACCTTTACCGAGCTTTCCACTGGATTGCCTCAGACATATATGGGAGATTTAAGCTGGGCTGATTTTGATAATGACGGAGATCAGGATCTTGCAATAAGCGGGTTTATTGACGCTGCACCTTATTACATTTCCAGACTGTATAAAAATAATGGTGATGAAACATTTACGGAGGTTACGGGAACAAATTTCCCGGGTACTATGTATGGAAAGTTCAAATGGGCTGATTATGATAATGACGGAGATCAGGATTTTGTATTAACGGGTTTTGAAAATGATTTTGTTTCGGAGATTTATAAAAATAATGGTGACGGAACCTTTTCAAATTCAGGAATTAACATCCATAAAGGCTGGCTTGGAGATGTGGAATGGGGTGACTATAATAATGATGGCAACATTGACCTCGTTGTTTCGGGGACAGGTGGTGACGGAACCCAAAGATACTGTCTGCTTTATAAAAATAATGGCGACGGAACATTCACCGAGCTTGATCCGGGATTTCCGGGAGTTTCTCACAGTGCTCTCGAATGGGCTGATTTTAATCTGGATGGTAATTTAGACCTCTTTATTTGCGGAACAATGACTACTCCCGGCGAAGGTAACTATGTAGGTGCAATTTATATTAACAATGGTGACGATACTTTTACCGAAAGCACTACGGCTCAATTACCGGTAGCTTACTGGGGTGACTCCAAAGTGGCGGATTATAATAACGACGGCAAACCTGATATTTTGCTTTCAGGTCTTGGAGCTGACGAACAGGCATTGTCAAGAATATTCAAGAATACAACTGCCGGCAGCAGCGGTTATTCGGTAACATTCAGGGTGGATATGTCAAACGAAACAGTTTCTCCGAACGGGGTGCATATTGCAGGCTCTTTTCAGGGATGGGACCCGGGTGCTACTATGATGACCGATGCCGGAAATAATATTTATGAATATACCGAAACTTTTAATGAAGGCGATCAAATTGAATACAAATTTATTAACGGTACCGAGTGGGGCGAAGATGAAAGTGTTCCCGAAGGCTGTGCACAAAACAA
>Ga0256841_1001711_pt1 | contig 18243 bp, 15 predicted proteins | sample 356308metaG_FD_185971 | JGI IMG/M metagenome (GOLD analysis project Ga0256841, IMG submission 185971) | Hydrothermal vent microbial communities from Mid Atlantic Ridge, Atlantic Ocean - 356-308 | ecosystem: Environmental > Aquatic > Marine > Hydrothermal vents | place: Atlantic Ocean: Mid... | reverse complement strand
CGCGGCGTTGGCCAACGCCATCGAGATTCCCGTTATCGCCTCCGGTGGCATCACCGACATCGACGACATCCGGGCGTTGTGCGAGGCGCCCAGCGACAACATCATGGGCGCCATCACCGGCCGTGCGATCTACGAGGGCACCCTCGATTTCGCCGCGGCCCAGCGCCTGGCGGACGGGCTGGACTGATGCTTGCGAAGCGCATCATCCCCTGCCTCGACGTGGACGCCGGCCGCGTGGTCAAGGGCGTGAAATTCGTGGACATCCGCGATGCCGGCGACCCGGTGGAGGTGGCGCGGCGCTACAACGAGGAGGGGGCGGACGAGATCACCTTTCTGGACATCACCGCCTCTTCCGACGAGCGTGAGACCATCGTCCAGGTAGTGGAACAGGTGGCCTCCGAGGTCTTCATTCCGCTCACCGTGGGCGGGGGCATCCGCACCGTCGACGACGTGCGGCGCATGCTCAACGCCGGCGCCGACAAGGTGGCCATCAACACCGCCGCGGTGTTCAATCCCGAGTTCGTCAAGGAGGCGGCGGACCGCTTCGGCGCCCAATGTATCGTGGTGGCCATCGACGCCAAGCGGGTGAGTGGCGAGGGGCAGCCGCCGCGGTGGGAGATCTTCACCCACGGCGGGCGCAAGCCCACCGGCATCGACGCCATCGAGTGGGCCCAACGCATGACCGACTACGGCGCCGGCGAGATCCTGCTCACCAGCATGGACCGTGACGGTACCAAGATCGGCTTCGACAACGTGCTCACCCACGCCGTGGTGGAGGCAGTGACCATCCCGGTGATCGCCTCCGGCGGGGTGGGTAACCTGCAACATCTGGTGGATGGCGTCATAGAGGGGGGCGCCGATGCAGTGCTGGCGGCGAGCATCTTCCACTTCGCCGAATACAGCGTGGGCGAGGCAAAGCACTATATGGCGGAACACGGCATTGAGGTGCGACTGTGAGCGAGGGCTGGCTGGACGCGATCCGGTGGGACGATAAGGGTCTGGTGCCCGCCATCGCCCAGGAGCGCGGCACGGGCAAGGTCCTGATGATGGCCTGGATGAACCGCGAGGCGTTGAAACTGACCCGCGAGACCGGGCACGCCGTCTACTGGTCCCGCTCCCGGCAGAAACTCTGGCACAAGGGCGAGGAATCGGGTCACCAGCAGATGGTGAAGGCCATCCGTACCGACTGCGACGCCGACGTGATCCTGCTGGAGGTGGAACAGAAGGGTGGCATCGCCTGTCATACAGGGAGGCACAGCTGTTTCTTCCAGCTCCTCCAGGGCGATCGGTGGACGAGCGTCGAACCGGTGCTCAAGGACCCGGGGGAGATCTACGAGTGAACACCCTCGACGAGCTGGCCCGGGTACTGGAGGCGCGCAAGCAGGCGGACCCTGCCGACTCCTACGTCGCAAGCCTCTATGCCAAGGGGCTGGACGCCATCCTCAAGAAGATCGGCGAGGAGGCCACCGAGACGGTGATGGCGGCCAAGGACGGCGATTCCGGCAAGATCGTTCACGAGACCGCCGACCTTTGGTTCCACACCCTGGTGCTGCTCGCCCACGAGGGGCTGGGGCCGCAGGATGTGCTTGCGGAACTGGAGCGCCGTTTCGGCCTGTCGGGCCTGGAGGAGAAGGCGCGGAGGGGGCGCTGAGGCGGTTCTCTGCGCGGGGCGTCAAACTGCGGTATGATGCAGGAACTCGCCACAGCAGCGGCTGTGTGAACTAAAATTCTACGGCCCCGCCGTTCGAGCATGGCGGGACTGGCAACGCGGAGACAACCATGGGTTTCGGTGGAATCAGTATCTGGCAATTGTTGATCATCCTGGCGATCGTGCTGCTGGTGTTCGGCACCAAGCGCCTTCGCAACATCGGTTCCGATCTCGGGGGCGCCATCAAAGGCTTCAAGGGTGCCATGAAGGAGGGGGAGGAAGAAAAGAAGGAGACGGTCGAAAAGCTGGAGAAGTCAGGTAAGGAGGATGTCATCGAAGGGGAAGTGACCGCCAAAGAGAAGGAGAAGTCCTGACCCGGCGGCGGAACGCACCATAGCCCATGTTTGACATCGGATTCGGGGAACTGACTCTCATCGCCCTGGTGGCGCTGTTGGTGATCGGCCCGGAGCGGTTGCCGAAGGTGGCCCGCACCGCCGGGTTGTGGCTTGGTCGCGGACGCCGCTTCGTCGCCTCGGTGAAGGCCGAGATCGACCGTGAGATCAAGGCGGAAGAACTCAAGGAAATCCTGGAGAAGCAGGCCCAGAGCAATCCCGTTCACGAAATCATCGAAGATACGAAAAGCGGACTGTCCGGTCTGGGGCGCGATGCGGAACGTGCCTTGAACGAGGCCCGATCCGACGCGGAATCCGCTGGCCAGGCGTCCGCCAGGCAGAGCGATGACGGCAAATAATCCTTCCAGCGATCCCAACCTGGAACAACCGCTGGTCGTCCATCTGCTCGAACTGCGGGACCGTATACTGCGTATGGTGATCGCGGTTTTTCTGCTGTTCCTGGTGCTGTTCCCCTTCGCCAATCAGATCTACGTGCATGTGGCGGAACCCTTGATGGCGCAGTTGCCCAAGGGCACCAGCATGATCGCCACCGAGGTGGCCTCGCCTTTTCTCACTCCGTTCAAGCTGAGCCTGGTGGCGGCGGTGTTCCTCGCCATGCCCTACATCCTCTACCAGTTCTGGGCCTTCGTCGCGCCGGGGCTCTACAAGCACGAGAAACAACTGGTCACACCATTGCTCATCTCCAGCGTCATCCTCTTCTATCTGGGAGTGCTGTTTGCGTACTTCGTGGTGTTTCCACTGGTGTTCGCCTTTTTTACCCACACCGCCCCCGAAGGGGTGGCGGTGATGACCGATATCAGTCACTACCTCGATTTTGTACTCACGCTCTTCTTTGCCTTCGGTCTCGCGTTCGAAGTGCCCATTGCCGCAATCCTGCTCGTCTGGATGGGGGTCACCACGCCCGAAGCGCTGGCGGAGAAGCGCCCCTATATCATCGTGGCGGCCTTTGTCGTCGGCATGCTGTTGACGCCACCCGACGTGATCTCCCAGACCTTGCTCGCCCTCCCCATGTGGCTGCTGTTCGAGACCGGCGTCTTCTTTTCCAGGTGGTTCGTCAAGGGGAAGGACGCAGAGGCCGATGCCGCCCCGGCGGCGTCTGTCGCCACCGACGTGGCCACCGTGTCTTCGGCCGCGCAGGAAGCCCCCTTCGCCGGCGAGGATCTCTCCGCGGCCGAGACGCTGGATGAAGACCGCTTCACACCCATGACGGAGGCGGAGATGGAGGCGGAACTCGATGCCATCGAGGCGGAAGAGGACGCCGAACTCGACGGTGCCGATGAAGAGGACGAAGACGAGGATGTGGATGATCCCGTGCAGGCCAAGCTGCTCGAAGTGCAGACGCACCGCGAGGCGGGCGACGAGGCCAACGCCCGGCGACTCCTCTACGAGATCCTCGAAGAGGGCAACGAGGATCAGCGCATGGTGGCGCGGAACATCCTGGCCACGCTGGATGCGCCCTGAATGCGACATATACTGTCGTCGGGTTAATAATCTCTTGCAACGCCCGTGCAGGCGGCGTGTTTGCCATGCATCCCGCTTCCATCGACCGTGGAGTCCCTATGTTGAAATCTCTGTTTCTTGCTTTGCTGACGGTGCTGGCGGGGTTGCCATTGCAGGCCGCGCCGCTCGCCAACAGGTTGAAGGACAACCCTTCCCCTTACCTTGCCATGCACGGCAGCGACCCCGTTCACTGGCAGACCTGGGGAGCGGGTGTGCTGGACCGGGCGAAGCGGGAGGACAAACTCATCTATATTTCCAGCGGCTACTTCTCCTGTCATTGGTGCCACGTGATGCAGCGGGAGAGCTACAGCGACCCCGGCATTGCCGCCTTGCTCAACAAGTACTTCATTCCGGTCAAGGTGGATCGTGAGCTGCTGCCGGCGCTGGACGGCTATTTGATCGAGTTTGTGCAGCGCACGCGCGGCAGCGCCGGATGGCCACTGAACGTGTTTTTGACCCCGGAGGGCAAACCATTGGTCGGCCTCACCTACGCGCCGCCTGAACGCTTCAAGGGGCTGTTGGAACGTGTCCATACCGCCTGGGCGACGCGACGCGATGAATTGCTCAGCGCCGCCAATGAAGCCTTCGAGGAAATGCATTCGTCGGCGGGAAAGGCGGCGCAGGTCGACGTCACGATCCCGCAGGACCTCGAGCCCCTGCGCAAGGAATTGCTGGCCCAGGCGTTGCGTTTCGGCGACGAACTGGAAGGCGGGTTTGGTCACCAGCGGCGGTTTCCCATGGCGCCGCATCTCGCGGTATTGCTGACCTTGCAGGCGGATCGGCCCGATCGCCATTTGGCCCGTTTTCTCCAGGTGACGTTGGATCAGATGGCCACCCAGGGACTGCGCGATCATCTGGCAGGCGGCTTCTTCCGCTATACGGTGGACCCGGCCTGGCAAACCCCGCACTATGAAAAGATGCTCTATACGCAGGCGCTGTTGAGTCAGGTGTTTCTGCATGGCGCAAAGGTATTGAAGCGTCCCGATTATGTGGACGTTGCGCGCGATACCCTCGATTTCACCCTGAAGGTGATGAAGGGGCGCGAGGGGGGCTTCATCGCCAGCCTCTCCGCGGTGGACCCGAAGGGGGTGGAGGGCGGCGCCTATCTGTGGCGCGGCGACGAACTGAAGCGCATCTTGAGCAAGGACGAACTCGCGCTGGCCCGCAAACGCTGGCGGCTGGAAGGCGATGCAGTCAATGAGGGCGGCTATCTGCCCGTCCTTCAGATGGGGCTCTCGGAGGCCGCAAAGGCGGCGGGTCTCGACCCTGACCGGGCCAAGGCACTGGAAGAGCAGGCGCGGCACAAGTTGCTGGCGGCCCATGCGGCGCGCGCGCATCCCCGCGATACCAAGCAACTGGCTGGGTGGAACGGCCTCATGTTGAGCGCCTTCGCTGCCGCCGCCCGTGAACTCGGGGATCCCCGCTATAGGGTGGCGGCAAAGGCCTTGCGCGATTACCTGGTGAACCGGCTCTGGGACGGAAAAGCGCTGCATCGGGCGCGCAGTGACAACACCTGGGTGGGGCGGGCCACGTTGCAGGACTACGCCTATGTGGCAGCAGGCCTGGCCCGCTGGGCCGCCCTGTCGGGGGATAAACGGGATGCGCGTCTTGCCGCGACCCTGGTGAAACAGGCCTGGAAACGTTACTTCGATGGCAAGGGTTGGCGGACGTCGGATGAGATGCTGATCCCGGGTGGCGTATCGGAACCCACCCTCCCGGATGGGCCGCTGCAATCACCCGCTTCGGTATTGATCGACCTCAGCCTCGAACTCGCATCCCACGGTGGTGACGTGGAACTCGCAAAACAGGCCCACAAGGCGCTGGCGGTCAGCTATCCTGGTGTTTCGCAGTTCCCCTTTGGCCATCCCAGTCATGCGATGTCACTGCTCAATGCCTCGAAGCGGCCGTCGGGTTCACGGTAACGCATGCGGGTGCCATGCAGCAGAGAGAGATTGATTTCCTCTGCGGGGAGGGTTGTGGGGAAGTAGGCGCCCGATATCTTCGCCCCGTTGATGCTGGCGCCTTCAAGCCGGGTTTCGCGGAAGTCGATACCGCGCAGGTCGGCGCCCCTCAGATAGGCCCCGCGCATGTCGAGCCCGGCGGCGTCCATGCCACGCAAGTCGGCGCCACGCAGGTCCGCGTCCCTCAAATCGAGATCTGCGCCCACCGCCCGGCGGGCATTGAAGCCCTCGATATTGCCTTCGCGCAGCAGCCGGTAGAGTTCCGAATCCACGACTCTGGGTGCCATTTTCTTCGCGCCTCCATCGAATCGTCGCTCTTGTCGGAAGCATAGCACGCCATTGGCGGTCTTCGCTGGCCCGGGAAGACCCTTCAATAAATTCCCAATCTGTCGATAACGTTTGCGGGCGTGTTCCACACAAGGCGCAGATCGACCGGTGCAAGGCGAATTTTCCATAGAACAGCTTCTGATCCCCGCAAATGGCGGCGTCCGCCGCCCTTCCCGCGGCCGTTGGCTGTGGGTCACCGCAGGTGGCTTGTTGTTGTTGGCGGCGATGACCGTCGGCTGGGGCCGTGCCACCAGCTTCAAGATCGATCCAAAGGTACTGCAACGGATGGAGAGCCTCTACGGCCTGTCGGCCCGACAACGCCTGCTGGACTGGCAGCGGTTGATGATCCGGGCATCGGGCGACGATGAGCGCACCAAGCTGACTGTCGTGAACCGTTTCTTCAACCGCCTGGCCTTCATCTCCGATCAGGCGCACTGGGGGAAAAAGGACTATTGGGCCACACCGCTGGAATTTCTCGCCAGCGATGGCGGCGACTGCGAGGATTTTGCGGTGGCAAAATACTTTACCCTGAAACAGTTGGGGGTGCCGGAGGAGCGGATGTCGCTGACCTATGTGAAGGCGCTGCGCCTGAATCAGGCGCACATGGTCTTGACCTACACGCCGTCACCAGGGGCGGAACCCCTCGTGCTGGACAACCTGGAGGAGACGATCCGGCCTGCCTCGGAACGTACTGATCTGCTGCCCGTCTACAGCTTCAACGGTGATGGGCTGTGGCTCGCCAAACAGCGGGGGCGGGGCAAAAGAGTGGGGAGGTCCTCCCGTTTGAGCCGCTGGCGCGACCTGCTTGCCCGGATGCAGCATGATGTGCCCATGTAAGGACCGGAAACCTTCTCTGGAGAGAGCTGATGAGGCGCCTGCGGGTGATACGAAATGACACTGTTTAGACAACTTATTCTCTGGGTCACCCTACTGTTCCTGCTGCTGTTTGCAGGCACTTGGTTGGTCAATCTGGGGAGCGCTCGCCAGTTCCTGCAGGAGCAGTTGGCCTCCCATGCCCAGGACACGGCCACCTCGCTGGGGCTGTCGCTTTCGCCTCACATGGCCAAACGGGACCTGCCGGTCATGGAAAGCATGATCAACGCGGTTTTCGACCGCGGTTACTATCGCCTGATCCGGCTGCGGGACATGGCGGGCAAGACCCTGTTGGAGCGCAAGGCAGAAGTGGATGTCGAGGGGGTGCCCGGCTGGTTCGTGAAGTGGGTGCCGCTGGAGACTCCGGTTGCCAAGGCCGAGGTGATGTCGGGTTGGCGTCAGGCGGGCGAGGTGATGGTGCAGAGCCATCCCGGCTACGCCTACAAGGCGCTCTGGAAGGCGAGCGTGCGCATGCTGGGCTGGTTCGCGCTGGCCTCGCTGCTGGTGCTGTTGGCCGCTGGTTTCAGCCTGCGGTTGTTGATGCGCCCGCTGAGGCGGATGGAGGCGCAGGCGCAGGCCATCAGTGAACGCCGTTTCGAGATCCAGGAGCCGCTGCCGAAGACGCGGGAAGTGCGTCGCGTGGTGAAGGCGATGAACCGTATGGCGCAGCGTATCAAGACCCTGTTCGAGGAGCAGTCGGCCACCGTCGAGCGACTGCGCAAGCAGGTCTATCAGGATGCGCTCACCGGTCTGGGCAATCGCCGCTATCTGTACTCCGGTATAGAAAGTCATCTCCACGACAGGGACGGGGCGGCAGAGGGTGCATTCTTTCTGGTCCAGATGGCCAATCTCCGCGAGATCAACGATCAGCGCGGTTTTCAGGAGGGTGACAAATGGTTGCAGGGCGTGGCCAGGATCCTGCGGCGCGCGACCCGGCCCTTTGCAGACTGCGTGCTGGCGCGTATCGCTGGGGGGGATTTCGCCCTGCTCCTGCCCGGAGTGGAGGTGGAGCGGGCGGAACGCATTGCCGATCGGCTCTGTTCCGACCTCGCCGGCATGACCGCGCACCGGGTGCTGGACCTGGCCGATGTCTGCCATATCGGCGTGGTGGCCTACGACGGTGAGACGGCAACGGAGACGCTTCTTGCCGAGGCGGACCGGGCCCTGGCGTCGGCGCGTCAGGAAGGGGTCAACAGTTGGCATCTGGTGGAGATGGACGGAAAGGACGACAAGGTCATCCGCGGTCAAACGGCCTGGCGGTCGGTGCTGGAGGAAGTCCTTGAAAAGGATGAGCTGGAACTCCATGTCCAGAGCGTGGTGGCGTGTCGCACGCCGGAGAACGTGCTGCATCGGGAGGTACTGGCGCGCGTTCCCCGCGACGACGGGCCGGCCTGGAATGCAGGCCGGTTCTACCCCATGGCGGAGAGGACCGGGATGGCCACCGCGCTGGACCGGCGGGTGATGGAAAAGGTCTTCACCCTTTGCGCAGCGGCGGGAAGCCGGTTGCCCAACCTGGCCGTCAATCTGTCGCTGGCGTCGCTGCTGGATGCGTCTTTCCGGGGCTGGCTGGTCGATCAGCTCGATGCCATCATGCCTGGCCGGACCCGCCTGGTGTTCGAATTCAGCGAATTTGCGGTGTCGTCCCACATGGCGGTGCTGCACGATTTTTCCACCCGGGTGACCTCCAAAGGGCATGGAATCGGCATTGACCACTTCGGCCGGGGCTTCTCCAATTTTGGCTATCTGCGGACCCTGCGGCCGGACTATGTGAAGATCGACCGGCTCTACACCGACAATCTGGCCGAGGCGGGCGAGGAGAGCCGTTTCTTCATTCGCGCCGTGTGCACCCTGGCCCACAGTCTCGATATCCGGGTGATCGCCGAGGGCGTCGAGCAGTTGCCGCAATGGGATATACTGACCGAACTGAACGTGGACGGGGGACAGGGGTATCTGATCGAACGCCCCCACCTGGCGCTGGGAGCCGGTCGAAATTAAGCGGATGCCGAAAACGTCCATACGGGAACATTTTCAAGCACGGAACCGGAAAATGTGATTTTCCGGGATCTTAGATTTTCCTTGACGTACAGTCATGGAAAAGACGGGGCATCCCGATGCTGCACGCCGGTGGGCGGAGGCAACGTCCCTCAGGTCAAAGGATGTCGTCCTGTTCGAGGATAAACTGCTCGCCCGTCTGCAGGGCGTTGCGGGCCGATTTGCGGTGTAGCAGTTTCTGCTGGGCGGAGTCGGGCAGGTCGGTGAAACGGATGATGTTTTTCTGGATCAAAACATCCACCAGGTCTTCCAATACCCGAATGAGGTCGAGGTCGCTGGTGGACAGAAACTGCAGGGACGGGTGTCGATCACTGCCCGTGGCGATGAATTTCAGCACCTCCGGGTCAGAAGGCGGGAGCGTTTCGTCGCTGCCGGAGGCGGGCTCCCGGCTGAGGGCGATGATGTTACCGTCGGCGTCTCTCTGCACATACAGCATGGGTGGCTCCGTTCATGAATGGGTCTGGGTGGGTGCCGTTTTCGATGGGTGTGGATCGATTTATAGGGAAATCAGGGGGGCGAGTCAAAGGGAGAGGATCACAATGCGGAACGAAGAATCAGTCCATGGTGAGAGAATTGTGATGTATATGCCATTCGAACGGAACGGGTCGTATGCCATGGCGGGAAGCGCCGAGACATGGTGACGGGCGTCTCTTCTCCCCAGGCCGACCGGCAGTGGTCGGTGCCGGTGGAGGAACTCGACGTGGACGATCCGCTGCTAGGTTGTCTGGTGGCCCTGACCCGGCTGCGTCACCGGCCGTTGTCCGCCGATGCGCTGCGCGCGGGACTGCCGCTGGTGGACAACCGCCTCACCCCCAGCCTGTTTGTCCGCGCCGCGGCGCGCGCCGGTCTGACGGCAAGGATCCTGAAACGCAGGTTGGAACGCATCTCCAATCTGGTGTTGCCTGCGGTGCTGATGTTGCACGAAGCGCAGGCCTGTGTGCTGCTCGACATCGACACGTCGGCGGGCAAGGCGCGGGTACTGTTCCCCGAATCGGGAGGGGGTGAAGAAGAGGTGGCGCTCGAGGATCTGGCGGCACGCTACACCGGTTATGCCATCTTCGTCCAGCCGGAACACCGCTTCGACGAACGGGCCCCCGAGGTTCACAATATTGCATCCCGCCATTGGTTCTGGGGGACGATCGGCCGATCCTGGCGCATCTACCGCGATGTGGTGATCGCCTCGCTGCTGATCAACCTGTTCGCCCTGGCCAGCCCGCTATTCATCATGAACGTCTACGACCGGGTGGTGCCCAACAACGCCAGCGAGACCCTCTGGGTGCTGGCCACCGGCGTGGCGGTGGTGTTTTTGTTCGACTTCCTGATGCGCACCCTGAGGGGATATTTCATCGATCTGGCCGGACGCAAGGCGGATATCGGTATCTCGTCGGCCATCTACGAACGGGTGCTGGGGTTGAAGATGGAGGCCCGGCCCGTCTCCGTTGGGGCCTTTGCCAACAACCTGCGCGAGTTCGAGACCATTCGCGACTTCATTGCCTCCGCCACTGTCACCACCCTGGTGGATCTGCCCTTCATCCTGCTGTTCATCGGCGTACTGGCGCTGATTGCCGGATCGGTGGCGGTGATCCCCGCCGCCGCGGTGCCGCTGATTCTCCTCTATGGCCTGATCATCCAGGGGCCGTTGCGCCGCTCGGTGGAGAACAGCTTCCGGGCATCGGCGCAGAAAAACGCCACCCTGATCGAGGGGCTCGCCGGCGCGGAGACGGTCAAGCATCTGGGTGCGGAGAGTCAGTTGCAGCGCCGGTGGGAGCAGGCGGTGGCCCATATCGCCCGCTGGAGCGCCCACTCGCGGCTGCTTTCCGCCTCGGCGGTTAACGTGGCCCAGTTGGTGCAACAGCTTGCCTCGGTGGTGGTGGTGCTCTACGGGGTCCATCTGGTGACCGCCGGCGACATGAGCCTGGGTGGCCTGATCGCCTCCGTGATCCTCACCGGCCGGGCGCTGGCGCCGATGGGCCAGGTGGCCAATCTCGCCACCCGCTACCATCAGGCGAGCACCGCGCTCAAGACCCTCAATGGCATCATGGAGATGCCGGTGGACCGGCCGGAGGATCAGGTGTTCGTCAGCCGGCCACGCCTGAAGGGCGAGATCGAGTTCGATAATGTCAGTTTCACCTATCCGGGCCAGAAGACGGAGGCGCTGTCTCATGTCTCCTTCCGTATTCGGCCGGGTGAGCGGGTGGGTATCATCGGCCGGGTGGGGTCGGGCAAGACCACCATCGAAAAGCTGATCGAAGGGTTGTATGCCCCCACCCAGGGGGCGGTGCGCATCGACGGCACCGACCTGCGTCAGATCGATCCGGCGGACCTGCGTCGCAACATCGGCTATGTGCCCCAGGATGTGACCCTGTTTTTCGGCAGTGTGCGGGACAACATCGTCCTGGGCGCACCGTACATGGACGATGCCGCGGTGCTGCGCGCGGCGGAACTGGCGGGAGTAACCGAGTTCGTCAACCCGCATCCCCTCGGTTTCGAGATGCCCGTTGGCGAGCGCGGCGAGCGGCTTTCGGGTGGCCAGCGGCAGAGCATCGCGGTGGCGCGGGCGCTGCTGCAGGACCCCCCGATCCTGCTGCTGGATGAGCCGAGCAATGCAATGGACAACAGCAGTGAGGAGATGATGAAGAACCGCCTCGCCGGGATCATGCGGGGCAAAACGGTGATCATCGTGACTCATCGGGCCTCGCTTCTGGCGCTGGTGGAGCGGGTGATCGTCCTCGACAGTGGCAACATCGTGGCGGATGGACCGAAGGAACAGGTGCTCGAAGCATTGCGCCAGGGCAAGCTGAGGATGGTGAAGCGCCCATGACCGAACGGGCCGACAAGGGACGGGCGGAGGAAGTGCTCGCCAGTGACGACCTCGATTTCGTCACCGATGCCGCCGCCGCGGTGCGCGAACGAACCCCCCGGGGGGCACGCCTTATTCTCTGGTTGACGCTGTTGTTCGTCGTCCTGTTTCTCGTCTGGGCCTCTCGCGCCAGCATAGATGAGGTGACCAAGGGGCAGGGCAAGGTGATCCCGTCGAGCCAAGTGCAGGTGGTGCAGAATCTGGAAGGCGGCATCCTCGCGGAGCTGCTGGTGTCGGAGGGTGAAATGGTGGACAAGGGGCAGGTGCTGCTGCGCATCGACGACACCCGTTTCGCCTCTTCGCTGCGTGAAAGCCGGCTCCAGTACCTGGCCCTGCTCGCCAAGGCGGCGCGTCTGCGGGCGGAGACGGAAGGGAGTGAAAAGGCGCCGGAGATGCCCGGCGAAGTGAAGACAGAGGCGCCGCAGATCGGCCAGAGAGAATCCCGCCTCTTCGCCTCCCGCCGGCAGGAACTGGAGACCTCCATCGGCATCCTTCAGCAGCAGGTGGCCCAGCGCCGTCAGGAGATCGAGGAACAGAAGGCCAAGCGCACCCAGTTGAACGAGCGCTACAAGCTGGCGCAGCGGGAGCTCAAACTGACCCGACCGTTGATGGATCAGGGCGCCGTCTCCGAGGTGGAAGTGCTGCGTCTGCAACGCCAGGTGAGCGAACTCAAGGGCAATCTCGCCGCCACCCGGTATGCCATCCAGCGCGCCCGCTCGCGCATCGACGAGGCGGAGCGCAAGGTCAAGGAGCAGCGCCTCAACTTCCGCAACAAGGCGAGGGAGGAACTCAACGACGTGGAGGCGCAACTCGCCCAGCTCTCCGAGAGCGCGGTGGCGCTGGAGGACCGCGTGCGCCGTACCGAGGTGAAGTCGCCGGTGCGGGGCACGGTGAAGCGTCTGATGGTCAATACCGTGGGGGGGGTGATCCAGCCGGGGGCGGAACTGGTGGAGATCGTCCCGCTGGAAGACACCTTGCTGGTAGAAGCGCATATCCGTCCCCGGGATATCGCCTTCATCGGGCCCGGTCAGCGCGCGATGGTCAAACTGACCGCCTATGATTTCGCGATCTACGGGGGGCTGGAGGCTGAAGTCGAGCACATCAGCGCCGATACCATCACCAATGAACGGGGCGAAAGCTATTATCTGGTGCGCGTGCGGACCCGCAAGAATCACCTTGGGAACGACGACGCGGCCCTGCCCATCATCCCCGGCATGCTCGCCGAGGTGGACATACTGACGGGTAAGAAAACGGTGCTCGACTATCTGTTGAAGCCGGTGATGAGAGCGCGTTACCAGGCGCTGCGTGAACGATGAAACGGATCATGGCCACCGCCGATGCCCAGATCCTGCGCCGCTGGAGGTCGGCGGTGCAAGGGCTGGGTTCCGCCGTGGTGGCGGCGCCGTTGCAGGAGTTGGAGAGAATGCTGGCCGGTACCGCGGCCGGCCTCTGCCTGGTGGATGTGTTGCTGGCGGAGAACGACCGTCCTGGCGCCTTGCTGCGTCTGCTTTCGGATCATCCCGAGACGCGATTCATCTTCCTGAGCGATCGGCCGGACGCCAGCGAGGGGTGGCGGCTCATCAAGGCCGGCGCGCGCGGATACTGCAATCGCTACATCGCCCCGGCGCTGCTGCGCAAGGTCGTCGAGGTGGTCGAGGCCGGCGAGATATGGGTGGGGCGGCGCCTGCTCACCCAACTCATGGCGCAGATCCCCGCGCCCGAACCATCCCCTCCACCGCCTTCCACGGAGGTCCCCGCCGATCCTCTGGTGGCGCTCACCCCGAGGGAACGGCAGATCGCCGCCCTGGTCGCCGACGGCGCCAGCAACAAGCTGATCGCCCAGCGGCTCGAGATTACCGAGCGCACGGTGAAGGCCCATTTGAGCGCCATCTTCCGTAAAACGGAAACGCGCGACCGGCTGGGGCTCGCGCTTCTCTACCGCGATGCCGCAAAGATCCATAGCCTTCCGTAAGCGTCAACTCCTGAATGCGATATATATTGTTGCCGGCTTATTAACCCGGCAACAATATATATCGCATTCAGCCGTGGCGTGCCGGTTCGCAGCAAGGCGCCCCATCGCCGCTGTAGCCACCCTACAGCAAGATGGGGCAACGCAGTCTGCGGGCCGGCACGCCACGGCCTGTCTTTGAATATCATAGGGTTAGGGGCTTCAGGCAGGCGCCGGACCTGCGTTCCAGTGCGCTGGACAGGATGTCCAAGTGTCGCGAGTGCATGGATGCACTGGAGCGACCTTGGCAAGGGAATGACCCTTGGCTGCGCACTGCGCCTTGTTCCGGCGCCTGCCTGAAGCCCTGAATGCGATATATATTGTTGCCGGGTTAATAATAGTACCAAGGTCCAATAGCCACCCCCGGCAAGGTCTGGCATTCTTTCCCTCGGAATGAAACGGATACCGGCTTTAGGAGGCAGACGACATGGCGACGAATCACATTCCCGCAGCGCCAATGATCAAGATTGGCTACGTGGTTCATCTCATCGGGGATGCAACGGCAATTGGCGCCAACGGCGTGGAGCGCACCCTGGTGGGTGGGGACGTGATCTTCAGTGACGACATCATCAAGACCGCGGCCAACGGTGCCGTGGTGATCGAGTTCGACGATGGCAGTCGGTTCGATCTCGGCCGCAATGCGACGGCTGTGCTGGATGGGGATGTTTTTGACGTCCATCGCCTGGCGGAGGTGCAGGATGCGGTGGTGTCGGCGCACGCCCTCCAGGCCATGATCGAGGCGGGCATCGACCCGACAGCCGTCGGCGAAGCGACGGCGGCAGGCGAACAGACATTGGAGGAATCCAGCGAACCGGGGGTCCAACTCGATCGCACCGCGCAGCTCGGGGAAGTGACCAGTGGCTTCGAGACCGGGGGACCGGCTCAGGGGGCGGGCGCTCAGGCCCGGCTCGTGGACGACAGCAGCCTGCTGTTCCTCGCCACCCTGCCGCCCGCGGTCGACCTGGATGCCAACGACAGCAGCGGCGCCATAGGAACCGGCTACGAAGGGACGTTCGTGGAAGATGCCGGGACCGTTCCCATCGCCGATTCGGATACCCTGATCGTCAATCCGCACGGCAATATTCTCACCGGCGCCACCGTTACCCTCACCAATGCGATGGCGGGAGACATCCTGACGGCGGACGGGTTGCCGGCGGGTATCCAGGCCCAGGTCGACACCTCCAGCGAGGGGCGGATCGTCGTTCATCTCTCTGGCGATGCGACATTGGCTGACTACCAGACCGCCATCGAATCGATCCGCTTTGGAAATGGCAGTGATGCCCCCGATCCCAGCGACCGCATCATCGAGGTTCAGGTCTTCGATGCGGCGCGCGCGAGTGAACCGGCGGTCGCCACCCTCCATGTGAGGCCGGTGAACGATGCCCCCATCGCGGTGGACGACACCGGGACCACGGACGAGAATCAGACACTGGTGCTGGACGTGCTGGCCAATGACCATGACCCGGACGGTGCGGTTCCCCTGACACTCGTGGATGCCGCCATTACCGACGGGGGCGGTACGGTCCACATCGAAGACGGCCAGCTGGTGTTCGATCCCGGCACCGATTTCGATGCACTGGGCGAGGGTGAGACCGCCAAGGTCACCATCGAATACACGATATCCGATGACGAGGGTGCGACCGATACGGCCACTGCCACCGTCACCGTGACGGGCACGAACGACGCCCCAGTGGCGGTGGACGACAGCGGCACCACGACGCCGCAGGCGCCGGTGGTGCTGGACGTGCTGGCCAACGACCATGACCCGGATGCCAGCGACAGCCTGACCCTAACCGATGCCGCCATCACCGACGGGGGCGGCACGGTGCATATCGAGGATGGCCAACTGGTGTTCGATCCAGGGCACGCGTTCGACGCCTTGGGCGAAGGTGAAACCGCCGAAGTCAGGATTCAATACACGGTGGCCGATGAACACGGCGCAACGGCGTCGGCGGTCGCCACCGTGGCGGTGACTGGGACAGGAGGAGGCGGTGGCAGTGAAGACCATCAGGCGCCGACGGTTTTTGCCCAGCCGGCCTTCGTGCACGCCAATGTAAGTGAAACCTCATCGACCTATGTGGAGGCGGGAGACAGGCTGCCACAGTTGATCGATCGGCCGGTGGAGCCGGATGAGGTGAATGGCTTGGGGATCATCGAACTGGCGGAGACCCGCGAGGTGACTGTCAAATACGGTTGGGCGGGCGGCGCCCGGGACAATACCTTGGGTTGGTACCGGATCGGTGAGCACGGTGAGATCGAAGATCCGCAGCTGATCTGGGAGAACACCGACGCCAGGGAACACGGCCGCGACACGGTGCCCAATGTCTCGTTGGGTGAACTGGAGGCGGGGACCCGAATTGGATTTTTCCTGGTTCAGAACGGCGCCCCTGATCTGCCCGACAACGTGACCGGTCTGGAATTCAGGAACGCAGACGGGTCACAGGCGACGATCTATGACGACGGTGCGCAGATGCATCTTTTCGTGGATGGCAGTGATACGCCGGTTACGGAGAGGCCGATTTTTCATACGGCGGCCGATGCGATGGACGATACCCTGGGGCTCAACCCCGACGGGCAGCAGCACGTCATATCCTCTCCCAGCGCCTCTGGAAGCCACATGGTGATCGGTTTCGAAGATCGCCAGGGCGACGTTTCCAAGGATTATGACGATCTCGTGTTCCGTGTTCACCTCGGGCATGCCACGGTGGCGGATGCGAGTTCCGGTATGAATCATGTGCAGGTCTGGGTCGAAGATCCCGACAGCACGTTGCTGACGCAGGCCGACGTGCGTATCGCCGACGGGTTTCAGCCAGGTGACCAACTGGTCTTTGAACATGGCATCACGATGGACCCCGATGGGTCACTGCTGCGCTATGGCCAAGAGACCGGGCTCTCTGTGCAGAACGGAGGGTTCGATCCGGCAAGCGGTAGCCTCACTATCACGGGAGAGGGCAGCATCGACCTCTACGAAGAAGTACTGAATGCCGTCCGGGTCGAGACGGATGGCGCCGAAGATGCTGCGGGCACCCGCCTGCTGACATATTCGGTGGCAGACGACACGGGTCTCGTCAGCGAAGTGGCGACCGTGACGCTCAATCTGCTGAGCGGTGACGTGACAGGCTCCGCGGGCGATGACATCCTGACGGGCACGGAACGCAACGATCTCCTGTTCGGTTCCCTGGGCGACGACCAGATCGGCGCCGCGGGGGGCGACGACATCCTCATCGGCGGTATCGGCGACGACCTGCTCACGGGTGGCAGCGGTGCGGATACCTTCGTCTATCGCTGCAATGAAAGCGGCACGGACCAGATCACGGACTACAACGCCGCCGAGGGCGACGTGCTGGATATCTCGACCCTGTTGTCGGGTACCGGCGCAAGCGCGGACAATATCGACCGGTTCGTGCAGTTGACTTCCGAGGGCGAGTTGTTCGTGGACAAGACGGGCAGCGGCCAATTCGAAGGGGAAGCGATCGCCACCTTGCAAGGCATCGGCAGCGGGGATGATGTCAATTTGTTGCTTGACACGGGCACCATCATGATTACTGGATTGTAGTCGTGGAAAAACCGGCGTGAACAAGCGTTGATTCCCTTTACGGGGTGCCATTTTGCGATTAACCTTGACGGATAGATGAATAAGGATCCACATACGAAGGGGGTCGCGGATGACGAACAAGAGGCGGTATGCGGCGGCGGTACTGACCGCGGCCATGGCGTTGGAATTCGCCGCAGGTGCAGCGTGGGGGCAAACGCTTCAGGAGACGGTCAAGCGCGTGATGGCGAACCATCCCGACGTCATTGCAGCCAAGCAGCAGCGCCTGGCCCGTGAGCAGGAGATGGTGCAGGCGAGGGCAGGGTGGTTGCCCTCTGTCGACGTGAACGCCGGCTGGGGTTACGAATATACCGACAGTCCCACCACGCGCGCGGTGGGTCACCACAATACCGAGGAATTGACCCGTGGCGAGGCGGGCGTGAATCTGCGCCAGCTTCTTTTCGATGGCGGTGGTGTCGGCAGCGAGGTCGACCGGCAACGGGCGCGTACCGAATCCGCGGGTTACTCGGTGCTCGGGACGGCGCAGAAAACGGCATTGGAAACGGTGCGTGTCTACCTCGACGTGTTGCGCCACAGGAGGATCGTCGCCCTCGCCGAGGAAAATCTGGCGGTCCACAAGCGCATCATGGACCAGATCGAATTACGCAGCCGGGCGGGTGTGGGACGCAAGGCGGATCAGGCGCAGATCGAGGCGCGGGTGGCGCTTGCGGAATCCAATCTCGTTGCCGCCAAGGTCAACCTCCAGGATGCGGAAACCAACTACCAACGGGTCGTGGGTGAGCTGCCGACCGATCTGGAGAGCGTCCCCCCCGTGGAGGGCCGGTTGCCGAACTCGGTGGAACAGATCATCGAACGCGGGCTGCTTCACCATCCCGAAATGAGAGCGGCGGAAGCGGATGTGGTGGCGGCACAGGCGCAACAGAAGGCCGCAAGAAGCGCGCTGTTTCCGCATGTGGAGGCGGATATAGGCGCCACCTGGAACGATGACCTTGATGGGGTGACGGGTCACAACAATGACGTGACCGCCATGATTCGTATGCGTTACAAC
>Ga0256841_1001710_pt1 | contig 18256 bp, 17 predicted proteins | sample 356308metaG_FD_185971 | JGI IMG/M metagenome (GOLD analysis project Ga0256841, IMG submission 185971) | Hydrothermal vent microbial communities from Mid Atlantic Ridge, Atlantic Ocean - 356-308 | ecosystem: Environmental > Aquatic > Marine > Hydrothermal vents | place: Atlantic Ocean: Mid... | reverse complement strand
GAAAAAGGGCAGGTCGGCACCGATGGTGCTGCCTATTTGGGCAAGAGTATCGGTCGGGATCTTGAGTTTGCAGACTTCATTGATCAACCGCATAAAAGCTGCGGCATCCGAACTTCCACCGCCCAGACCGGCCTGTGAAGGAATGCGTTTGGTAATTGAGACCTTGTGGTGCATGAAAAAGTGTATCAGAAGAGGGTTTTCTATATGGTCATTGAGCGCAGTAAAGGCTTTGTAGACACTATTGCTCTCCCCGGGAACATCGCCGCACCCTTCAATAGTGAACCGCGCACATTCGCAGGGTACGATCTCGATAGTATCATAAAGATCCTCAACGCGCATGAAGCGCGAGAGCAGGGTATGGTAACCATCCCGGTGGCCCGTGATTTTGAGGAAAATATTGACTTTTGCGTGAGCATCGATGGTGTACATAATCTTCCTTTAGCAGTATATGGTTTCTGAGGATTATAACGTAGAGGGGCTTAGGAGACTGAAGTAAAACTTTGGGATTATATCTGTTATTATTTTTTACTTCATTCCTCTATTCCAGGAAAGCTCTTTCAGTGTAAAAAGAACGTAAAGAACCTATTTTACTTTGGAATTTTTAGGATGAGCCCAAACTTTATCTGAAATTGTATTGCTCATTTTTCCGGAAGCATCTTTAAGTACAAAATGAAATTCTATTTGCACAGTATGATCAAAGGAAAAGTAATCTATTTTCAGTGGAAGAGTTACAATACCTTGTGTACCTGTAAATTTATTTCCTATATTTAACTGATTTATGTTTTTCCAGCCTGAGTCCTGTTTATTCCCAGTTACGGAATAACTTAATCTGTATTGTCCGTTTGCAAGATCACCGTCTGCGTCTTTCCATGAAATAGACAAGGGGAAGTCATAAAACTGGAATTGCAGACCACTTTTCGGGGGAAACTGATGCTTATAAATATTGTCACCCCCTGATGCAAGAGAATAATTATTGATTACAGGAGCATATTTGTTATGTATTTTAGAGGGTGCAATGCTGGATGTAAATGCCTCATCTTTCCGTATACTCAGCGGTTGAGGTACAATACTTTGTATATCGGAAATTCCTTTCACTTTTTTAGGTAAAAAATCATCCAGATATGTTTGACGTTTGGCACTCTCATTGTTTGCAATATTTTCCGGTACGGTCATACACCAACGATAGTGCCCACCTTTATCATTACTCCAGACAGGTGGATAGATACCTGGGAGTTTATATTGTTTTGCCAGATCATATTGATGGACAGCTGTAGTTGCGTATTTTTCACAGAATACTCTATCGGAAGCTATTATATTTATGAGGAATATAGATTGCAACATGATGAATACTGATATTAAATTTGTAAACTTTTTCATAAATGACTCCTATTAATTAAAGATTTAAATCGCACCTTTTTTAAATTATAGGCTTTTTGTGTTTTAAAAGTCAAGTTTTAATATTTTGGTGCAAGATCATTCTGATGTGTCAGTTTATTTTTAATTTAGTTTTACAGGTGTATACTAAAAAATAAGGTGTATTAATAATAAAAATTTGTATACCGTAACTTTTAAAAGAGAAGGGGGAATAAAATGTTTATAAAATTGTTTCTTATGACAATAATGTTTTTAACTATTTCAGCAAATGCCAATATATATGGCAAAGTAGAAGGAAAATATTGCAAACTAGGACCTGCAACAGATACATCCAGGGTTTTTATCTGTGAGAAGTTGCCCAAAGGAATGCTGACAACAGATATTTATTTGTATTTGCATGATTTTGCAATTCCCAATGATTGGTCTGAAGCTGGGAATAGTTATGAAATAGAAGTACTTGTTAAAGCAGAGATCTATTACAATCCGAATGCATCAAAACCATTTTCCACTATATACACAAACTGGGGAATACGTAATTACACAAAGCAAAACCCTTGGGGAGGCTTAATGTGGCCTTATCCATTAGGCTTTAATTTAGAACTCCGAAATGTACCCTTGCATGGTAAAGTAAACATCTCTATTAGTATGATTGAATATGATCTTGGTAATAATGACATTATTCTTCTTGATACCGAAAGTTCCTATGGAAACCTTGATTTGGATATTTATCCAACAAAAGGAGTTTATAAAGGAATTTATCCCAAAAATAAGAAGTTTATTAAATTTGGCGAGAAAAAAAGAGTTAGCGGAAAGAAATCTAACTGTTTAAATGATGACTGTATTAATGGTAGAATAGATTTTACTGTTACAAAAAAGATGGATAAGCATTTTTTATGTAAAGAATATGCTTCAAATGCTGTCGTGCAGTATCAAGAAGCGCATAGATATAATTGTGGTTTTAATCCACCTGTATGGAGTGGAAACAAACAAAATCACTACAAATGGTGTATGCGTGGTGAAAACTCACATTATATAACGCCAACATCCTATCAAAGAGATATAGAACTTCAAAAATGCAAAAGCAAATATGGAAAAAAAATGAAGATTTGTGAAAAATACAAAACCACCTCATTAGCACAATATAGAGAAGCAAAACAACTTCAATGTCCATTTAATTTCAATACAGGAACTTGGAGTGGCAATAAAGATGAACATTTTAAATGGTGTATACATGGTGATAATTACAAATCGGCACACGATGCTATTAAACAACGCGAGCAGAAACTTAGGGACTGCAAAAAGAATCGTTCTCCTGGATTATTGAATGGAGGACAATCTGTTGGTGCTATAAGCGGCAATAAAGCATCGATAGAAAAGAAATGCAGAACATACGCCCTGGATGCCGTTAGGCTGAACCAGGAGGCACAAAAACACCATTGCGGATTCAGGCCGCCGGTATGGAGCAATGAGCACCAGAAGCATTTTGATTGGTGTATGCACGGGGAGAATCATAAATATGCTGTCAATGAGAACAGGAAGAGAAAAGCCGCACTCCAAGCTTGCAAATCCAAACAATCACAAAAGAATCCTGTGCCGCCTGCACAATCTGCAGCGCAATACTGCAAGATCTATGCACAGGATGCCATCAACCAGTACAGTACTTCCAGACAGCGCCATTGTGGTTATGAAGGACTCGGATGGTCACTGGATTACAATGCACACTATAATTGGTGTATAAGCGTATATAAAAAAGGGGATTTCGCTGCTATCGCCAACGAAACGGCCAGGAGAAACGCTATGCTTGCCAACTGCAAGTAACAAAATCAGTCATAGAGAGGAGAAAAGGCTATGAAAATATTAGTAATAAAAGCGATAGGATGGTTACTGCTGCTAAGCTTCAGTATGGCCACTATTTCGGCAAATGAAAAAGAGAGGTTTTGTCACAATTATGCCGACAGTGCAGTAGACCAATACTATCAGGCAAAAAGGAATCATCTCCCCGGCATCAATCCACCAGCCTGGAGCGATGACAGGAATGGCCACTATATGTGGTGTATGGTAACACCGGAAAACATTGCAAACAGTGAGAGTGCCAAACGACAAGCACATCTGAGACAGGCCCACCAGAACCTGGACAATAAGATGAAACAGTGGGAGCAGCTCGACAACCGCCAAACTGACAATGGTATGGGTGCAGGTATGGGACAGGGTGGTGTCAATGGGATAGAAGGTATGTCCAGCAATCCCGGAGGAAGTGCAGGAGCAGGCAGAGGAAATCAGCCGCCTCCATTTGAAAACGATAATGGACTGGGTGACATATACGGCAACAAGGCTGGACACAGGCCGGATGATCATATTGTCGAACCCGATCAGATGGGACAAGTCGATACGGGAAGCCCTGCTGCCAACATATATGGACCCGGAGGGAAGCCGTTGCCTGGGTATGGGGGAGTGAGCAAGGGCAAAGGTGGTACTGCTACTAAATTTGTTAAAAAGCCTCTTGATGAAATGGCTTTGATTTTTGGAGGAGATTTATTGAAGCTTGCTCAAAAATTAGAGGATAGAGGCATATCAACAGATATTGATGGATTAGTGGCAACTAATAAAGGAATTCAACTCTATTTTATAAAAATAAAATTTAAAAAAGCAACATTAACTTTAGTTTTCGACATTACTAGTGGTAAGGCTAAGTTGGATGATTCTAAGAAAAGTGCAAAATCTTTGGATGACAGCGGAGAGAAAGGAGGTCAAAACCCATTGTCGGAAAGAGAAAAGCAAATGATCGAAGATGTCAAAGCCTCTGGAGCACTCGATGATATCTTAAAATACATTCCTATTCAGAATGATGGAGGAGTAGTCGATCCTATGTATAATCAGGCCAGAGGCTCCGGACAGGGCAGCGAGAAAAACAGTGGCCATTCAGCAAGTCACGGCAAGACACCGAAAGTCGCCAAACAACCCGGCTCTCACAGGCCGGGGTCAGACCTCACCGGTCCGGGTCGGATCGACAGACCCGGAGTAGGAAAAAGTGTGAAACTCCCGCAGGGCTTTCATGTTATCGACCCGGCAGCGCGCAGGGGTACCGTTTATGACAGAGCTGGCAGTGTTCAGAAGATACATGAAGAAAGTGTGAAACTGCATCGAGTCAAGTAAGTATGTTATATGATTGGAAGGAAAAATAACAATGAAAAAAAGTAATCAATTGATTAGTATTATGCTGGTACTTGGAATATTTGCAAGTAATTTGCAGGCAGTTGAATCTAAAAATGGTCTAACGGTACAAGCTGGGGGGTCGAATATAAATACAGATATCTGTGAATATAAAAATTATGCCCATGAGAAAAAAAATGCTGAAATCATCACTTGGCGGGATGAGAGTGCCATCACTGTTTTGTCAGGGGAGCGTATCGTTTTCAGAAAAGCTTTTTTCAGCCCTTCCGGAACCAATGGAAGTTTTATAGAAGACGGTGTCTGGTCTCCTGATGGAAGCTACTTCGCCTTCAGACTTTTAAGCTCAGGAGGGCATATGCCCTACAGAATACCCGTCAAAATATTTAAGATGCATGATGCCTCCGGAAAATTGATCGATGCTGAAGAGATCGTAGCAAAAATACCGCATATTTCGAATATTTCGGTAGGGCCCTATAAAGAACCTTACATACACTGGCTTTCGGATACAAAGTTGCAGGTCAGTGTAGCATCTCAGGATAAACAGAGTGATTCGGGTATGTATGTCATTGATCTTGAAACACTGAGTGCGAAGAAAAAAGATACCGGGATCATACAAGAAAATGATACACAAACTGACTTGGCAGTCCCTCGCGGTACACGCTTGAGAGGAGAGATCCTTGACGCATTGAGGGAACCGGTGAAGCAGGCAGTAAACATGGATATTGTTTTCGTGGTGGAATACATTAAAGCCAAAAGAGGTTGGGCCTGGGTCCATGCTTTCCCCCAGTCAAAAGATGGCAAAAGTCACTTTGAGGATGTTTTCGCATTACTTAAAAAAGAAAACGGGAAGTGGGAAGTAGTAGAATGGCCATGTGCAGAAGAAGAGAATCCGGACTGCATTACTCATCCGGCCTATTTTAAAAATTTGAAAAAACGATTCCCTGATATTCCTGACAAGATCCTGCCTAATGATTAGTATTAATGTTTAGTTTTTAACGAATTTTGGGATACGATTGAAACGGTAGGTGACTTCACCGTCTGCAAGCTGGACAATGGAAAAGAAATTTTCAGTTTCAATCAGGTAGATACCGTTCTCTTTTGCTTCAAAATAGTCTATCGAGAGTTTTTTTCCCAGTTCCAGATACGCTTCATCCCCGGTATAGATATTTCGGGGGATCGCCAAATGATTGAAAGGATCGAGTGCTTTTTCGTTGTCGTAGTAAAAGGCCCCTTCATGGATGCGGTGGAGTGAAGAGAGGGTGGCATCCACTCCCAGTGTGTCTGCGATGAGTGCTCCCAGGCTTCTGATGTAGGTACCTTCACTCACAGTCGCTTCAAAATGGACGAAAGGATGGCTGTAATTGATCAGTGCGATCTCATAGATCGTTGAAGTGATCGTTTTAAGGGCGACCTCTTTGCCTTCACGCGCCAGATCGTAAGCTCTTTTGCCCCCTACTTTTTTTGCTGAGAATTTGGGCGGATAGTAGGTGAGTTCCCCTTTGAGCGAGGAAAGGGCATTCTCTATCCGCTGTATATCGAATTCTTTTGTTTTTTTGATGCTGTCCACATTCTCGATATCGAGGCTGGGAGAATTGGCCCCCAGCCAGAGTGTGGCCCTGTAGCTTTTTGGGGTTTTGTCGAGGTACTGGAAAAGTTTGGTGTACTGTCCGGTAGCGACAATGAGACAGCCTGTTGCAAAAGGATCAAGCGTGCCGGAAAAACCGACCTTTTTCGTACCGTATTTGCGTTTGACATAACCCATGTATTGATTGGAACTTTTAAAAATGGGCTTGTTGACAACGAATAATCGGTTCATATCAAATATCCTGTTTAAAAATCGCGCAGGATGGGTTTACCCACCGCTCGAAAGCATAAAGATCGGAATATATAAAAGGTGGATAAGTCCACCCTGCGCGGAAAAAGATATGGCATTAGATCGGCTGCACGAAAGAACTGAGTATCTCTTTCTTGTTCCCGCCGAAGTTGATGAGCAGTTTGTACTCTTTGCCTGATTTGTTGGCTGCCTGTACCCGTCCGATACCGAATATTTTGTGTTTGACAAGGTCACCTTTTTTGAAAGAGGAACTTTTAGTGATCTTCAAACTGGTATCTGAGATGAGGCCTGCTTCACCGAGGAAACGGCTCTTGTCTATCATTTTCCGGCGGCCTTTGTAGAAGCGGCTGTCTACATAACAGAGCGTAAGATCGGATTTGGCTCTGGTGATGGCCACATAGCCCAGGCGCCGCTCCTCTTCCATATTGCTGCCTTCTCCCAGGAGGGGAAAAAATTCCTCTTCGAGCCCAATGACATAAAGATGTTCGAACTCCAATCCTTTGGCTGCATGGATACTCATGATCGTGATGGCATTTTCCTCTATCTGGTCCTGGTCACTCTGTAAAGAAATGTCATTGAGGAATTCTTCGAGGGTAAGGTCCGGGTTCTTGACAACCGCATCTCTGAAATATCCGTAAAATTCGTCAATATTCAAAATACGGTCAAAACCATCTACCATAGCGGCATAGTGATCTTTCAGCTTGATACGTTCTTCAAAAAGAGAAATGAAGTTTCCCAGAGCATTGCGGGCCTCTTCCCTCAGCAGATGAATATCTTCCACCAGTTTTGTTAATGCCGTTGAGACTTTTTTGCTGACGGCACTGGGCAGTTTTCCGCTGCAGCTTTGTTCGATGTACCCATAAAGCGACATTTGGGCATCAAAGGCCGCTTTTTGCAGTTTTTCGATGGAAGCTTTTCCTATACCCCGTTTGGGTTTGTTAATGATACGGATGAGAGAAAAATCATCGTGCGGATTTGCCAAGACCCTGAAATAGGAGATGATATCTTTGATCTCAGCACGTTCGTAGAAACGCATGCCTCCAATGAGTTTGAAAGCCAGTCCTTCTTTGCTGAAGCCTTCTTCCAGTGAACGGGAAAGGGCATTGATGCGGTAGAGTACAGCGATCTCGTCAGGGTCCACGCCGCTGTTGATAAGATCATGGATCTCGTGGGCGATCGCTTTTGCTTCCATCGATTCATCAAGTGAATGGAGAAGTTTGACTTCTTGGCCTTTCCCTTTGTCGGAGACCAGTTTTTTCCCCAGTCTTGTGGAATTGTGTTCTATGAGGGTATTGGCCGCCTTGAGGATGGGATCCGTTGAACGGTAATTCGTTTCAAGTTTGACCACCCTGGTGTTTTCGAAACGGTCAGCGAATTCGAGAATGTTCCGGATGTTCGCACCTCTCCATCCATAAATACTCTGGTCATCGTCACCGACAACGGCAAGGTTGTTGTGCTCGCTGCAGAGATGTTCAAGCAGCCGGAACTGCAGTTCATTGGTATCCTGGTACTCGTCGACCATGATGTACCTGTAGCGGTTGCTTGTCTCTTTTCTCAATGCTTCGTTCTCATCGAGTATCTTATAGGTCAGCATCAGCAGGTCATCAAAATCCACAAGATTGTTCTCTTCGATATTTGCCTGATACTGTTCATAGATCCTGGCTGCCTTTTTGTAGTCGGGCAGTTCGGCTTTTTCTATAACGACTTCGGGAGTGAGCAGCGAGTTCTTGTATTTGGAGATCTCCGATGCGATAAAAGAAAGGTTGAGATCGATCTTCAGTTCCTTGGCTATGGAACGCAGGAGACGTTTTTTGTCATCACTGTCAATGATCACGAAATTGTTGTTCCGCCCGAGTTTCTCAATGTGAAATTTCAGGAAGAGCAGACCGAATTTGTGAAATGTACACAGAAGCGGCGGGTAGGAGACTTTAGTCGGCATGAGTTTAAGGGCACGTTCCCTCATTTCTGCCGCAGCCTTGTTCGTGAAGGTGAGCGTCAGTGTATTGGCCGGGTCAATACCGACCTCTCCGACAAGATAGGCAAGGCGGGTGGTCAGTGTTTTTGTTTTCCCGCTCCCCGCACCTGCAAGTATAAGCATGGCACCGTCAATGTGCTCTACCGCCTCCCGCTGGGAAGGATTCAGTTCATTCAATATCTTTTCCATTTAGGGTATTACGCTCCTGTATATTGTATTTATTATAGCGTTTTATCTTTAACCCAAAATAGCGGTGTATTTTCCTTGTGTCCCATGGAGCGAGTATGTTCAGAAAACAGCAAAAACGAGTATAATATTAATAAGGTCAGCTTATGTTTTATTAAGGAAACTTTGTTATAATTTCGATGAATGATTAATTGTGTAAATTAATTTAATAAGGACAGATAATGCTAAAAGATTTTGTAAAACTGGAAACTTTTCTCACTGTATCCCGTGAGAGAAGCTTTTCAAAGGCATCGGCAAAACTGGGAATTTCTCAGCCGGCAGTCACACAACAGATAAAATTTATTGAAAAATATCTGGCGGTGAAGATCATAGAAAGAAAAAAGAACGGGATCAAACTGACTCCCGAAGGGGAAGAACTCTACAAGATCGCCACAAGGCTTGAAAAAGAGATCCATGCAGCCGAAAAAGATATTTTGAAGATCATCAACAAAGAGATGACCTTCAGACTGGGAGCTTCCTATACCATCGGGACTTATGTGATCCCGGGAGAATGCCTCAATGCAATGAGCCGTACGATCAACAATGATGTGAATCTCAGTATCGATGTCAGTGCGAATATCATTGAAAAGCTCAAAGAGAGAAAACTTGATGTAGGTTTGATCGAGTCCCCCGTCATAGAGCCTGATATGATCTATAGGGAATGGCTGGAGGATGAGTTGGTCGTTGTCAGCAATGTACCGATTCCGAAAATCCTGAAAACGGAAGAATTGTATGATTACCGGTGGATCTGCCGTGATGAATCTTCCCATACAAGAAGAGTAGTATCGGAAGTCTTTGAAGAACTGGGTGTCTCATGCAAAAGTTTTGATGTCGTATCGGAAGTAAGCAATACGACGGCGGTACTTCAAACGATAAAAAGAAGTAAAAAGCATGAGAGCAAGCCAGTGGTTTCCATTATCTCACGGCATGCGATCGCGGACGAAGTGGCCAATGGCGAATTGTACGAAGCACGCTTGAGAGGCTATACGATGACACGAAAGTTTTATATCGTCTACTCCAAAGAGAACAAACACAATGCCTATGTGGACAATGTTGTAGACTATATTTTGGCCGGCCGCTGTTAAATGTTTAAGAGAAGGAAGCCTTAGGGCTTCTTCTTGAGCAGTTTTTTATTTTCGGGATTGTTGAGCAGGGCTTCCATTGAATTCTTGACATTTCCTCTGCTTTTCTGAAGTACAGCCGGTGAAGCCAGGTTGATCACAATGGGGTGGTCTTCAACAAAAATCTGCTTGATCGCCAATAGCGGTACGGTTACGAGAGAACCGAAATTATCACTTCCAAATCCTGCTTCAAAGGTAAAAACCTCTTTCTCTATCTGCGCTGTTTCATACGTATATCCGCTTAGAACAAAAAGTACAGTTTCATTGAAGCTTTCTTTAATGCCTTCAGGCAGCTCCGGTTCGAATGTGATGTATTTTGTTTCACAGGCAATAGCGAACTCCTGGTTCTGTTCGAACAGGTAGATGATCGTTTTTGTCAAGTGTTCATCCATCAGTGTTCTGTACTGAGACGTTTGAAAAAGCTTCATGGTCATTATTCTCTTCCTTTTTGGATATTAGATCTGAATAGGGGAAGTACGCAAATCTTTTAGAACCATAAATCCTAGCATAGCATTGATTAAAGCTACGTGTGAATACTCTGTCAGCGATTTTTTTGTGATATCTTTTGTTTGAAGAAAGCCTTCATCGACCAGTCTGGCTCTCATTGTACCGTACAGGAGGGGCATTTTTGGCGTGAACCATGTTTCGCCATCGAAGAACGCGATATTCGAAATGGTCGTATCTGTCAGGAGACCTTTTTTTTCAATAATAATTTCATCCACATCACTGTTCTCTGTCAAAAGCTTGTCCAATGCCTCCCTGTCGGCGTATTTGTAGCCGTAGTCGAGAGAAGAGGGAACGATCCTCAGACTTTGTATCTTTTTGGGAAGATAGGGAATATATTCGATACTCTGCACGCTGTTGCTATAGGTGATACGGCACCGGTAAAGGCCTTGGGACGGGGGGATGATGATAGAAGAGAGGTCAAGTACGTCTTCGGTGCCGAAAAGCGCCCTGCGGCTCTTGTTGCAGCGTTTCTGATGGTAGGGGAGATTGAATACTTCTCCATCCTTTATCTTGATGGTCTCGAGTAAAAGAGGGGAGGCTGGCATCTATATATCGAAAAGCTCTGTAGAAAGGTAACGCTCCGCTGTATCACAAAGGATGGTGACGATCGTCTTTCCTCTGTTTTCCGGACGGGATGCAACAAGCGAAGCCGCATGAAGGTTGGCGCCCGATGAGATCCCTACCAGGAGCCCTTCTTCTCTTGCCACTTTCTGTGCCATGCTGAAAGCATCTTCATTGCTGACGCTGATGACTTCTCCATAGATATTTGTATTGAGGATATCCGGAATGAAGCCTGCACCGATACCCTGTATTTTATGGGCACCGGCCGAACGGCCGGAAAGTACGGCAGAGTTCTCCGGTTCGACTGCAATGGCTTCGAGTGAAGGGATCGCTGCTTTGAGGGCTTCGGAAGTGCCCGTCAGGGTACCGCCGGTACCTACGGCTGCAATAAAAATATCGACCTTCCCCTGTGTATCGTGCAGGATCTCGGGTGCTGTGGTCTTCCTGTGGATGTCAGGATTGTTCGGATTGTTGAACTGTTGAAGTACAATGGCCTGGTCGATCTCTTTTTCCAGTGCAGCCGCTTTTTCAATTGCTCCGTTCATACCGTTGGCTGCAGGGGTAAGGACAAGTTCCGCACCAAGATAGAGGAGCAGTTTGCGTCTTTCGATACTCATGGAGTCCGGCATCGTCAAGATGAGTTTCAAGCCTCTTGCGGCACAGACCGCAGCCAGGCCTATCCCTGTATTGCCGCTTGTAGGTTCAATGATCGTACTTTCTTTGGTGACCTGCCCGTTCTTCATTGCTTCGTTGATCATATTGAAAGCGATCCTGTCCTTCACGGAGGAAGTCGGGTTCATGAATTCACATTTTCCAAGGACCGTCGCCCCCGCTTTTTCTGAAAGGGAATGTATCTTTACCAGCGGGGTGCTGCCTATGAGATCTTCAATACTTTGGGCGATCATCTATGCTCCTATTTTAATCATTTAAAATTATACTATACTATTACTTTTGTATTAACGGCTTAAATTCAAAGTTCTCATCGTCATAATACTCGATACTGCCGTCTTCAAGGTTATAGTGCCATCCATGCAGATAGAGACTTCCCTCTTCTACACGCTTTCTGACAGCGGGATAACTGAGAAGGTTGTCAAGCTGATAGACCACAGAGATCTTTTCCGTATAGCGGTGCAGGACTTCAGGGGAACTGTCTCTGTGTGCCAGCAATGCTACTTTCTTGGCTTCCTGCCCCAGCTCAAGCCATTTGATCGTATGAATATTTTCCGGTGTCTGGACGATATCTTTATAGAGTGCCGAAATGGCTCCGCAGTGGGAGTGCCCGCACACAATAATGTCTGAAACCTCCAGGATACTCACGGCATATTCAATGGCTGAAGCCGTCGCATGAAAATCTGCATCAGGATTGAAAGGCGCTACGAAGTTCCCGATATTGCGTATAATGAACAGGTCACCGGGCCTGGAGTTGGTGATCATGGCAGGCATGACCCTGGAGTCGCTGCAGCCGATGAAAAGTGCTTTGGGCTGCTGCCCCTCTTCTACCAGTTTCCTGAAACGTTCTTTGCTCTTGTTGAAGGCGATCTTTCGAAAGGCTTCATGTCCTGTTTCAAAATCTTTAAATCGGCTATCCATGGGTGACTCCTTTGACAGAATATGCGATCTCTTCCCCTGCGAACATAGGTACTACACCATTGTAGTCCCCGGGTACTTTGAACGGTTTTTTTTCAAGTATCACTTTTTTTGCAGGGGGAATGATACCGTATATTTTTCGGGCATTGCCTGAGATGAAGTTTTGAAGGTTTTCCAGCCTGCCATGTTTTTCAAAGAGTTCGGTAAGGACCTGAAGGGCGATAGGCGCAGTAAAAACACCGGCAGCACAGCCGCATGCTTCTTTTGCGTGTCTGGGGTGCGGAGCGGAGTCGGAGCCGAACATCACTTTGGGATGGGCGTCAAGGGCCACTTCCAAAAGCGCTTCTTTGTCCTCAGGCCGTTTGGCGATAGGTTTGCAGAAAAGATGCGGCTGGAGCATACCGCCGGCTACATCATCGAGTGTGATGATCAAGTGGTGCAGGGTGATGGTCGCATAGAGGTTTTCAAAACGATCCAGCGCCGCAACACTTTCCTTGGTGGTAATATGTTCCATAATGATCTTCAGGCTGGGGAATGCTTCAGCCAGTGTTTCGTAAATGGAAACAAATTCCGCTTCCCTGTCCATGACGAAACCGTTGGTCTCCCCATGGATACACAGGGGGATATTCAGCGCGCTCATTGCTTCGAGTGCCGGCCTGAGTTCTTCCACATTGAATCCGCTGACTCCTCCTTCGGAATTGGTCGTGATGCCGGCAGGGTAAAGTTTGATCGCGTGTATACGGTCCCTGACAGACTCAAGAAATGCTTTGTCGTAACCGGGTTTAAAGAAAAGTGTCATGTAGGGTTCAAAAGTCTCATTCCCTATGGCTTCCATAATACGCGTTCTATAGGCGATCACATCCTCTTTGCTGCTGACGGGAGGTACGAGGTTCGGCATGACGACCGCACCGCTGAAGGTATGGGCACTTTCTTCGGCGATATGCTGGAGCATCTCCCCATCCCTGAGGTGCAGGTGCATATCCAGCGGGTTGTCAAGTATCACAGTTGATGGCATCGAAATCCTTTACTACATAATAGAGTGAACGGCCTGCTTCTTTGGGTACAAGCCAATAGTTCACTTTGATTTTGCCACAAAAATCATTAATACCGAGTGATTTGTGCTTCTGCCGCGGAACAAAATGAACTACAGGGTAGTCTATGCCTCCCGCAAAAAGTTGGTTACATCGTAAGATACGCAGGGTACTGGCAGCCAAAGCACGGTGCGGAGCATTGAACTCGAACTGCCACTTGGCATACTCTGAGCAGGTCGGGTAGTATCTGCAATTGGCAGGCATCATTTTGGAGAGATACTGGTAGCCCTTGATCGGAGTAATAAAGAATTTTTTGAAGGACATTGTTTTGAGAAAACTTTCATTTGGTTAAAGGCACCTTTGTCTGACCGGTAACCTTCATACTACTATTATTAAATTATTATAGCAAAATATTTTTTGTAAGACAATACTTACATACTTTTTACACTCTAACCCATTATAATGATATAATAACTAAAGAAGGAGGCAGATATCAAAACTTTATATCTTATTAGGCATGCAAAATCTTCCTGGGAAAAAGATGACCGGAGTGATATTATGCGGGGAATAAATAAAAGAGGCTTGGAAGATCTTAAAATGATGGGATCCTATATGGCACTGCGGAAAGTAAAGCCTGATTTTATACTTTCAAGCTGTGCATTGAGAGCTCAGCAGACGGCAGAATCTCTGGCTATGAGGATTGATTATACGGGGGATATTCAGTATATGGATGAACTCTATCTGACAAAAATGGAAATGGCACTCAATGTACTCTCGACACAGGAAGATAGTTATGACAGTATTTTTTTTATCGGGCACAATCCGGTACTGACGGAACTTGCCAAACTGTGGGTCAAAGATTATTTTTTTAAATTTCCCAGTTTGGGTATTCTGGCATTGAATTTCAATATTGACAGTTGGAATGAGCTGTTGCAAATGGAAAAGGCTGAAATGGATTTTTTTATTTTTCCCAAACAGTTTAAATATTACATGCCAAAACAGATTCAGGATACTTTATCATGATTTGACAAAGATGGATTTACATTATAAAATAAAAAAAGGAGGATAAAGTGTATGTCTGAAAAAAAGAAGGTCAGCGAAGAGGTATTGTCCTCTGAATTTAAACAGACTTTATCAAGTTATGAAAAACAATTGAATGAAAGATCTGATATTCGCAGTATGGGGCGCTTAATACAGGATTTTGTAAAACAAGTGACCCCGGCAAAAGAAGTACAGCTTCTTTTGCTTGATAAATCAATGAAAGAAATGAAGACTGTTACACTGGATAAAAATATGATGATGAATATTTCCAATACTTCCGGTATGATGGCAGAGGTTTTACATACAAGAAAAGCTTTATTTACCAATGATGTTGAAAGAGAGTTGAAATATAAAGAAGATGTCGATAATTTTTTGCACTACCCATTAAAAAGTCTTCTCCTTTTTCCTTTGGTGGAGGATGAAAACATATGGGGGTTGATATGGGCGGGGATACCGCGCAAGGATCTTCATCAGTATATGAAAATAGACCTTGCGTATCTTGAACAGATGCAGCACCTTCTAAAAAAGCCCAGACACGAAACCGATGAAGAGATAAAACCCCTTGAAAGTGATGTGACGGCAGAGAGCAAATTGAAAAATACTTCATTGATTACAAAAATAAAATCCTGGTTTTCCTAGGGTTAATGACAGATAGTGCAGAGTAAGGAATAGCTAATGTTTGATATAAAACGCGAATTAACCGAAAATGAATTTAAAGATATAATTGTTGCTTGTCAAACAGCAATGAGTAAGAACAAAGAGTTGAAAGCCGTTGTTGACATATGCGCGGAAAAGACAAAAGAGATTACTCCCGCAGAAGAAGTATATTTGCTGCTGCTTGACAAGGAAAACAATATATTTGAAATAGCCTCCCATAACAAAAGTATCCCTATACATGAGGAGGGGGGAGTGATCTCCGAATCTCTCAATAGCAGGCAGCCGTTTATTATTAATGATGTAGCCAATAGTTTTCTTTATCAGGAAGAAGCGGACAATATTTTTGACTATCCGCTTAAAGACCTTATGATTATACCTTTTGTAGAGAGTAAAGCAGATCAGAATATTGTTGCTCTTCTGTGGGCAGGTATTCCAGAGAAAAGCTGGAATCAGTATACACAGAAAGATCTTGACTATATGGTAAGATTTACACTGTATATGAAAAAATTCCTGCCTCAGTCCCCTTCTCCTGTAAAGAAAAAAAGTGATGTAAGTATTCCTGACTGTATGGTCATACATGAGAAGATGAGTGCACAGATAAGGCGTGAACAGGAATATTTTGCAAATATTATTCATGATGTGCGTACACCTATGAACGGGGTACTCGGTTTTTTGGAACTTTTGAAACTGGACGAATCAGATCCGAAAAAAATAGATTATATTGAATCTGCATTAAAAAGCGGTGAAAGTATGGTAGCCCTGATCAATGATGCTTTGGATGTGTCAAAGCTGAGCAGCGGAAAAATGAGTATCGAAAAAGTACCTTTCAATCTTTTGGATGAATTTAATGATACAGCCAGGCTTTTTTACAACAGTGCCCGAAAAAAAGAGATTGAACTGCATGTATTTTATGATCCTTCGATCCCTTCTACCATTCTATCAGACTATCACCGTATCAAGCAAATCATCAATAATCTTTTGAATAATGCGATAAAATTTACACCGAATCGTGGATATATCGATTTTGAAATGGTGTATGATAAAAAAAAGGATGGGTTGACCGTCAGTGTTTCAGATTCTGGTATCGGTATTGAAAAAAAGAGGCAGAAGCATATTTTTTCACCCTATACCCAGGAAAAAAGTTCTACCTCCAGAGAGTATGGAGGAACCGGATTGGGATTGAGTATTTCACAGCAGCTTGCGATACTGCTTGGCGGGAAACTGGAACTGGAAAGCGAAAAAGGCAAGGGCAGCAAATTTTATTTTACTGTTCCCTGCCATACTGAACCCGATACTCCAGCGGCACTCAATACCGATAAATTGAAAAATCTTTCAGCTGTTTTTTATCAATATGACAAGTCTGTTAAAACAATGGCCATTATGAAACGCTATTTTGAAACATTTGGCCTTCATATCTCAGTAAAAGAAAATGAAATACCGCTTGAACAATTACGCGATAAAGTATTTGATATTCTGATAATTTTAAAAGAAGATACTGTATCACAGGAAGAATATATACAATTAATGTTGGATAGCGGAAAATCCGTCGTGATTTTGGAAAAAAATGTGTTTGAAGAAGAACATAACTGGTTTGTAGGGAAGATAGGCAGGATCGCCCCTCCTTTTCTTCCTCGGGATGTATTGAACCTTTTACTGTCATTTTTCAACACACATGCAGAGCAAAAGGATACTGTAGTCAAGGAAATGAACTTGACAGGAAAACAAGTTCTTGTCGTGGATGACAACAGTATCAATTTAAAATTCATGAAAGAGATCCTCAAGATTTACCATCTTGAATCCGATCTGGCACATAATGGAGACGAAGCACTTGAGAAATTCAAAGATAAAGATTTTGATCTTATATTTATGGATGAAAATATGCCGGGCATGCAGGGAGATGAAGTCATTGAAAAAATGCGCAGAATAGAAAAAAAGAAGAAAAAACATGTAGCCAGTATTATTGGCCTTACTGGTGATGCGGGACAGGAAATCAGGGATAAGCTGTTGAAGTCCGGTGCAGATGGAATACTGACAAAACCTGTCCAGCTTCAGGCTGTTACCGAAGTGATAAGAAAGTATTTGCAATAAGAAAGAGAATATAACAGAGGGTTTTTCATCCTGCCTGCACAGGCGCAGGACAGATAGGCGCTAAAGCCGGATCAGGCCAATGCTTCCACTGCTTCAGGAAGTATTTTTCCTAATGCGATTTTTCCCAGAGCAACATTGCCATCATCACTGAAAATAGCAAAGATATGCAGGTGTACTCTTGCATCTTCCCCGGAACATCCCATCAGGATCTTCCCTTTTTCTGTATGTATCTCCATGATTTTTGTTGCACCTAATTTTAGATTTTGGGAAACTTTATGTGCATCTCTGAATATATCATTAAAGGTAGAGGATACCTCTTCCAAATTGCCTGAAAGTCTCTGCGCATCACATACAAGACATTCTCCTGTGTAATTATTAATAGCCCCACCAAGATAGCCTTTGATAGACTGTAGCCTTTCCATTATAGTTTCATCCATGATAACTCCTTTTTATTTATATAGATTGATACTAGATCGTTTATATTATATGTCAATTATTCGTATAAGTATGTAAGGTATTTCTTACATGGACAGATTTTTAAAAATAATTTTAAATCTTATGCGATCCTGTCAGAAAAATATCTCATCAGCAACAGTTTTACCTCTTCGATGTGAATGGGTTTTATCAGATAGTCATTGATCCCGGCCTCTTTATACTGCACTTTCAACCTTTTTATCTTTTGCCCGGTCAGTGCCACCACAGGTGTTTGGGATAATCCGTTCTGTGCTTCATAGGCTCTTATTTTTTTTGTCGCTTCAATACCGTCCAGTTTGGGCATGAGTGTATCCATGAGAACCATATCATAGTGGGAAGAAATGTATTTTTCATACGCAATTAACCCATTTCCTGCAATACTGCTTTCAATATTGAGACTGTTTAAAATATGTTTCACGAGACGTTGGTTGATCGGGTCATCTTCTGCAATGAGAATATGTATGTTTTTGAAAACGACGTTGCGTTTTAATAGATCATCAGATTTTGGTTTACTATATTTTTCTGATAACGTTTTTTGCAGTGCCGAAGTCAATTTGTGAAAACTAATGGGTGCAGTAATCACGTTTTTACATAAAGACAAATAAGGATC
>Ga0256841_1001709_pt1 | contig 18290 bp, 16 predicted proteins | sample 356308metaG_FD_185971 | JGI IMG/M metagenome (GOLD analysis project Ga0256841, IMG submission 185971) | Hydrothermal vent microbial communities from Mid Atlantic Ridge, Atlantic Ocean - 356-308 | ecosystem: Environmental > Aquatic > Marine > Hydrothermal vents | place: Atlantic Ocean: Mid... | reverse complement strand
TCGTCGAGTCGTCGGCGCGGGCCTACCTGGACGCGCTCAACAAGCTGGTCTCGGGCGTGGGGGCGCGCGAGGCGATCGAGGCCCCGTAACGGTCTGCCATGCCGCCGCAGCTAAGCGAGATCGAGGAGTGGGTGCTCAAGACCGAGGCGCGCCTGGGCGCGACGGTGGAGCCCGATGCGCAGCGTATCTTCGCCGCCTACCATCGGGTGCTGCGTTGCTTCGCCCGTGACCTGGACGACCCCCGCGACGCGGCGCTCTCGCGCGCGGCGGCGCTGATGCTGGTGCAGGAGCTCATCCTGCAGAAGGAAGGCCGCAGTGGCTGCGAATGAGGCCGGTGCGCTGGCGGGGGTGCGGATCGAGCTGCTCGACACCACGCTGCGCGACGGTACCCAGGCGGAGGGCGTGACCCTTTCCGTGCGCGACAAGGTGGCGGTGGCCGAGGCGCTGGCGGGGTTCGGCATCGACCTGATCGAAGGCGGCTGGCCGGGGTCGAACCCGCGCGACGCCGACTTCTTCGAGGCGATGAAAGGGCGCGAGCTTCCGCGCGACGCCGAGCTTGCCGCCTTTGGTTCGACTAGGCGCAAGGACCTGGTCCCCGAAGACGACCCCTCGCTCGCGGCCCTGATCGAAGCCGCCACCCCGGTGGTGACGCTCTTCGGTAAGTCGTGGACGCTGCACGCCACCGCGGCCCTGGGGGTGAGCCTGGACGCGAACCTGGCGATGATCCGCGAGTCGGTGGCCTTTCTGCGAGCGGCGGGCCGGCGGGTGGTCTACGACGCCGAGCACTTTTTCGACGGTTACGCCGAAGATCCGGCGTACGCGCTGGCCACCCTCCAGGCCGCCGCCGAGGGCGGCGCGGACACGCTGGTGCTGGCCGACACCAACGGCGGCCGCCTGCCCGAAGAGGTCGCCGCGGCTGCGGCGGAGGTCGTGCGTCGTTTTCCGGATCGGACGGTCGGGGTGCACACCCACAACGATGCCGAGCTGGCCGTGGCGAACAGCCTGGCGGCGCTGCGCGCGGGGGCGCGCCACCTGCAGGGCACCCTGAACGGCTACGGCGAGCGCGCCGGCAACGCCAACCTGACCAGCCTGATCCCCACGCTGTTGCTCAAGTACGGGGCCGTGCTGAAGGCGGCGGCGAACCTGGAAGGGCTGCGCGCACTGGCTCACTTCGTAGACGAGCGCGCCAACCAGACGCCGAACCGCCGCGCCCCCTACGTGGGCGAAGCCGCCTTCGCGCACAAAGGGGGCGTGCACGTTTCGGCGGTGCTCAAGAACCCGCGCACCTACGAGCACGTCGAGCCCGAGCGGGTGGGCAACCGCCGGCGTGTTTTGGTTTCGGACCTGGCCGGACGCTCCAACCTGCTGGCCAAGCTGGCCGAGGCGGGGCTCGAGCTGGCCCGCGAGGAGGCCGGCCCCCTGCTCGAGGAGGTCAAGGCGCTCGAGCGCGACGGCTACGCCTTCGAGGGGGCGGATGCTTCGTTCCTGCTGCTCGCCCGCCGGTTGCAGGGGGCTGCGGAGCCCTTCCGGGTGACGGCCTTCCACAGCTGGACCCGGGGCGACGCCCACGGCCACTGGCAGGCCGAGGCGACGGTGCAGCTGGAGGTGGCGGGGCGGACGGTACACACCGCCGCCACCGGCGAGGGACCGGTGGGCGCTCTTGACAACGCCCTGCGCAAGGCGTTGCTGAACTTTTTTCCCGAGCTCGAGGGCGTGGGCCTGGGCGACTACAAGGTGCGGGTGCTCGAGGGGCAGGAGGCGGGAACGGCCAGCGCGGTGCGGGTGCTCGTCGAGATGAAAGGCCCCGCGGGCCGCTGGAGCACGGTCGGCGCCAGCGCCAACGTGATCGAAGCCTCGCTCAGGGCGCTGGGCGACGGGTACGCCTACGCCCTGGCGCAGACCGGCCTAACGTAGGTAGCCCAGCCACTCCGGGAACCGGTCGGAAAGGTAGCGGTAGAGCGCCTCCCAGGAGCTGAACTGGATCGCATCCTGCTCGGTCTCGCGCAATCGGATGCGAAGCGGCTCCTCGGTGCTCTTGCGGACTTCGATCACGAACCTCCACTCCTGCGCACGAGGATCCGGACGTTCCATGCCTAAAGCCTAGGACGCCTGCGTCACAAGCGCGTCACAAGCCCATAACGGTGCGCCAGACGAAGCTGGACTCAAAGCCCCGCCGCCGCTTCGGGGGGAGGTCGTCCCGCAGACGCTTGAGCCGGCGGCGCGCCGCCTCCGCCCAGCGGCGTCCGCGCGGATGGTGGCGGGCGTAGACCGCCCACACCAGGGGTTCGTCGGGTACGCCCACGGGCCAGTCGCGGCTTGCCGCTAGCGCTTGCGCGGCCAGCCGCTTGGCGAGCGCAGGTTGGCCCAGCGCTTCGGCCGCCAGCGCCGCGTGGGCCAGGCTGCGCGCCAGGTGCCCCCGTTCTCCGCGCCCGCGCCAGTGCCGTGCCGCGAGGCGGAACCAGCGGAGCGCCTCTTCGCTCCCGCCGCTGCGCAGGTGCAGGTAGCCGTACGTGTGGTAGGTGTGCCCGAGCTTGGCCCGGTCGCCTATCCGCTCCTGAACCTCCAGGGCCTTCTCAAGGTCGCTTCGCGCGGCGGCCCACTCGCCACGCTCGACCAGGGCCCAGGCGCGCTCGGACCGGGCCAGGGCCGCGTCCTTTTCCAGGAGCAGCTCCTCGGCCCGCTTCACGGCAGTGTCGAAGGCCCGGAAGGCGGCCGTGGCGTCGCCCAGTTTGAGCGAAGCCAGCCCTTCGAGCTCGAGCGCGTCCAGCTCGCCGCCGTAGTCGCCCGCCCGGCGGGCTGCGCGCCGTATCTTGCGGGATTCCTGCAGCACCCGCGGGTATTCGCCCCGCAACCACCAGCCCGTGGCCCGATCGGCACGGATCCGCAGCGTGAGGACCGCATCCCCTACGGAGCGGGCTTCCTCGAGGGCGCGCACTTGGAGCGCGTCCCCTTCGTCTTTCTGACCCAGACGAAAGTAGAGCGCGGCCAGGTTCCTGAGGGTGCGGGCCGCTCCCTGACGGTCCCCGATCTTCTGGTAGGCGGCGAGCGCCTGTTCGAGCTCGGCGAGCTGCGCGGCGGGGTCGCCATGGCGGTAGTAGATCCAGGCAAGTAAGAAGTGAGCCCGTGCCTGGCAGGAAAGGTCGGAGGTGCGCAGCGCGCGGGCCAGGCCGGCGCGGGCCCGGGTGAGCGCCCGCGGGTAGTCCCCCCGCTGCAGCAGGGCCTCGGCCAGGAGCAGCCGCGCGCGCGCCCCCGCTCCGTCGCTGAGCGAGCGCAGGCGCTCCAGGTCCGACCCGGAGAGCCTGCCGAGCCGGATGTCGAGCTCGAGCAGGTCCAGTTCGGCATCGCGGCGCTCCTCTTCGCCAAGGGCATCGCCCAGGTCAAGGGCGCGGCCAAAGTAGGCGCGCGCCGAAACCGGGTCACGGGTTAGGGCACGGGCTGCGTTGAGGAACCCCTGCGCGGCCCGTTGGCGGTGCCCCGCCGCGAGCCAGTGTTCGGCGGCCTCGGCGGTGCGCCCGCGAGCTTCGTGTGCGCGCGCCCAGGCCCGGTGGTAGGTGCGCGCCAGAGCGGGGTTGAGCGTTTCCAGGACCAACGACCGCAGGTGCTCGTGGGCCGGGGTGTACGCGCCCGTCTGCGCCGAGACCAGCTGCCGTTCGCGCAGCTCTTCGAGGCGCCCGGCGGCCTCCAGCTCGCCAATGCCCAGGACGTGGGCCAGGTCTTCGGGCTCCATGGGACGGTGCGCTACGCAGACCATTTCCAAGGCGTTGCGCAGCGGGGTATCGAGGCCGCGCAGGCGCGACCAGAGGGTGTCACGGATGCTGCGCGCGATCGGGAGCTCCCGGTAGTCCTCGGTGGTGCGGTCGTACGGGGTGGCCCAACCGTCGGGGCGCATGCGCAGTTCCCCGCGGGCGAAGAGGTGCCGCAGCGTTTCCAGGATGAAGAAGGGGTTGCCCCCCGTGGCCTGGTGCAGGCGTTGCGCGAAGAGGCGTGCGCCGTAGCGCTGGTGCGCGAGCTTCTGGATCAGCTCGCAGGTGGCCGCTTCGTTCAGCGGGGGCACCTGCAGGCGCGTCAGGTCCTTCTCCAAAGGTTCGAGCCAGGTCGCGGCGGGCCCGGAATCGAGGGGAACACGCGCGGTCAGCAGCAGCTGGGTGCCCGCGCCCCGGGCGACGGGAAGCAGGTAGGCGAGCAGCTCGAGACCGGCGGGGTCGGTCCACTGCAGGTCGTCCCACACGAGCACCGGACCGCTCAGGGCCAGAACGACGCGGCTGAGGCCTTCCAGGAAGCGCGTCCGGTCCGCCGCGCCTTGCAGGGGGCGCTCCGAGGCGGGCAGGCGGTGAGGGAGCAGGCGCCCGGCCTCGCGCAGCCAGACCGGATCCACGTCGGGCACGCCCTGCATTTCCAGCGCGTGGTCCAGCGCGCGGGCCAGCCCCGCGAACGGTAGCGCCCGGCTCGAAGCCGGATGCTCCACCAGGAACCGGCCTCCGCTCTGCCTCATGTGCTCGCGCGCCAGGCGGCTCTTGCCGCTGCCGGCCTCGCCCAGGAGCAGCACCGGATCGGGCCTGGACCGTTCGAGCGCGGCGAGCAGCTCGTCGCGCCCTACCAGGGGGGGATGGGCCAGCGTCTCGGGTACGGGCGCGGCGGCGGGGGTGGCCGGAGCTTTGCGTTCGCGCAGCCGTTGGAAGAGGCGTTCGGTCTCGGGGTCGGGCTCGAGCCCCAGCTCTTCCCGCAAACGGTTGCGGTAGCGGTTGAAAAGGCGTTCGGCTTCGTCCCAGCGACCGGTGCGGGCCAGCAGCCCCAGCACCCGCCGGTGCGCTTCCTCGTGGAGCGGGTCTTCCTGGAGCACGAGCCGCCAGCCGCGGAGGGCGTCCTCTTCGCGCCCTGCGGCTTCGTGTTCGAGCGCCAGCCGGGAGAGGGCCATGAGGTAGCGGCCCTGCCAGCCTTCGCGCTCGAGCGCGAGCCAGTCTTCGAAAGCTTCTGCGCCGCTGAGGCCGAAGTTGGCCAGGAAGGGACCCCGCCAGAGCCGTACCGCTTCGCTCCAGGCCCCCGTTTCCAGTGCGCGCAGGAAGTCGCCGGCGTCGGTTTCCACCCCCTGCACCGCGACGACTTCGCGGCTGCTCTGCAGGTGCGGCTCGAGCGGACTCTTTTGCAACCGGTAGAGTTCCTGGCGCAGCCGGTGGCGCGCTACCGCGTCCGGTGCGTCCCACAGAAGGGCGGCCAGGCGGCTCCGCGGTTGGGCCTCGGCCTGCAGGACCAGGTAGGCCAGGAGCCCCGTGCTGCGTGCCGTAGGAAGGCGCACCCGCTCCCCGGCGCACCAGAGCTCGGGCGGACCCAGCAGCAGAAACCGGCACCCGTGAGCCACGTCACTTTCATTGTAGGCAGACCCTTACCTTTTTGCAGGGGGCAAACGTCGTGCCCGCTCCACCTCGGCGACGAAGCGCAGCAGCCGCCACGCCCGCGGCCAGCGCTTGGGGTCGAGGCCCACGCGCAGCAACCATTCCACGCCCCACCGCTGCGCCCAGCCCGGCATGCGCCGGGCCTCGCCCGCGAGCACGTCGAGGGTTCCTCCGACGCCGATCGCGACGGGTACCCCGAGCGCCCGTTTGTTCTGCCACAGAAAGGTCTCCTGGCGTTCCCCCAAGCCCGCGAGCAGCAGGTTGGCGCCGCTCGATGCCACGGCGTCCACCGCGACGTCCCCGTCTTCGAAGTAGCCGTCCAGGGTACCCACCACCCGGACGCCCAGCCGTTCGGCTTCGCGCGCGGCGCTGTCGGCCACACCGGGGCGGCCGCCGAGCAGGAAGACGCGCAGCCTCGGCCCCAGCTCGGCGAAGAGCCGCAGGGTAAGGTCCACTCCGGTGACCCGCTCCTCCAGCCGCACGCCGGCCAGCCGCCGCACGGCCCAGAGGATGCCCACCCCGTCGGGCGTGACCAGCTCCGCTTCGAGCACGGCCCTGCGCAGTGCGGGATCCCGCCGGCTGCGCACCACGATCTCCGGGTTCAAGGTGACCACCTGCGCGGGCGTGGAGGCGTCCAGGCGATCGGCCACCCAGGCTACCGCCCGGTCCATCGTGACCGGGTCGAGGGGCAGGCCCAGGACCTCGAGGCGCGGGGTGCTCATGGCAGGGCGACGAATCGGTAGAGCCGCCCTGCGCGGGTGCGTTCGCTTCCCTGCAGGACCGGGACGGTGCGGTCGGCCCCCACCCGGCTGGCGACGACGAGGTCGGCTTCGAAGCCCATGCCGCGAAGGAAGCGCCCCGAGGCCGAGGCCGCCAGCGCTTCGAGGGGGCTGGCGAAGGCCACCGGCAACGAAGCGCTCAAACGCGCAGCGTCCTCAAGGGCGAGGGGCTGCCGGCGCGTCGACAGGGCGCGCACGATCAACCCGGCCGCCAGGGCGTCGTCCAGCGCTTCGGCCCCGCGAAAACCCGCGCACACGAGCACGGCCTGCGACGGAGCCTCGGCGTCCAACCGCTCGACCACCGCGGGGGCGTTCCGCAGCGAGGCCAGCCAGGCCCCGGCCGTGCGGTCCGCGCTTTCAAGCGCGGCGGGCAGGTGGTCGCTGGTGTAAAAGATGCGCCGCCCGCGTACGTCGATGCGCTCCAGCGCCGCCGGTGAGGTGCCGTGGTGAAAGCCTTCGGGCGGCAGGCCCTCCTTTTCGCCGAGCAGCAGGTCCTCTTCGGCGGCGCGCTCGCGGGCCGCCCGGGTGCTGCGCGTCACCCAGACTTCGGATGCTCCGGCTTCGAGCAGCATCCCGATCGAGGTGGTGGCGCGCAGGACGTCCACCAGCACGACGAGTTCTTCACCGTAGGGGGGGTCGGGGGTCAGGTCGACGCGCAGGCGCATGTCGTATGCGATTGTAAACCGTGCGGCTTAGTCGCGCAGGAGCAGAGCCGGGCCTTCCTCCAGCGGGGGCAGGTCTTCCAGGCCGGTCAGACCGAACACTTCGAGGAAGCGCTGGGTCGTGCCGTAGAGCCGGGGACGACCTACGACGGGCTTTTCGCCCACGACCTCCACCAGGCCGCGTTCGAGCAGGCCCTCGAGGACCGCGTCCGAGTTCTTTCCCCGCATGGCCTCGACCTCGGGTCGGGTGATCGGCTGGTGGTAGGCGACGATGGCCAGCACTTCGAGCGCCGCAGGGGAGAGGCGCGGCGGGCGGGGCCGGAGCACCTGCTGCACCCGCGCCACGTGGCGCGGGTGGACGATCAACCGCCAGCCCCCGGCCACCTCCTCGAGCGCGACGCCCAAACCGCCGTCTTCGAGGCGGCGGCCCAGCTCGGCGACGAGCCGCCGCACCTCCTCCTCGGCGCGCTCGAGCCCGCGCGCCAGCTCGCCGGCCGCGAGCGGCTTGCCGGCGGCGAAGAAGACGGCCAGCAGCTCCGACAGTGCTTCGTTCACGCTTCCTCCAGGAGCCGCAGTACCCGTTCGGGCGGTACGGCGCCCGCGCGCAGGACGGACGGGACGGTCAGGTCGACCACGGTCGACGCCGCCGTGCCCCCCGCCTCGCCTGGGTGGATCCGGTCCACCCAATCAGCGTACCGCAGCGCGTCCCGGTGGTGCAGCACCGGGGGGCGGCCGCTCGGGTTCAGGCTGGTGGCCGCGGCGTAGCCGCCCACCCGCGCCAGCAGCTCGCGCAGCTCCCGATCGGCGGGCAGCCGCAGGCCCACCTTGCCCGTGCGGACGCAGCAGCGCGGCGCCGCCGGGCCGGCGGGCACCACCAGGGTCAGCGCTCCGGGCCAGAACTCTCCGGCGAGGCGCTCGAACGCGCGCGCGTCCCAATGCGGATCCAGGAGGGCACGGGCCGCGTCCAGGTCCGCCACCAGCAGCTGCAGCGGCTTGTCGTGCGGCCGCCCCTTGATCCGGTAGATGCGCTCGACCGCCTCGGGACGGTCGGCCCGGGCCAGCAACCCCCAGGTGGTGTCGGTCGGCCAAGCGAGCAGCCCGCCGCTTTGCAGGATGTGGAGGCTTTGGTCAAACTCGGACGGCATCGTCGTTACCTAAGGTATACTAACGGTTAAGATGCCTCTGTACCACTACCGAGCCAAGGACCGCCAAGGGCGCTCCATCGCCGCAACGATCGAAGCCGACGACATCCGCACCGCGGCCAAGATCCTGCGCGAGAAGGGGTACTTCATCTCCGAGCTCAAGGAGCCCGGCAAGGGCCTCCAGGCCGAGATTACGATCCCGGGAATGGAGCGCGGACCCGGCCTCAAGGACATCGCCATCTTCAGCCGCCAGCTGGCCACCATGCTCTCGGCCGGCCTGCCGATCGTGCAGGCGCTGGCCATCCTGGAGCGGCAGACCGAGAACAAGGGCTTCAAGAAGATCCTCAAAGAAATCCGCACCGACGTGGAAGGGGGCTCGAACTTCAGCGATGCCCTGACCAAGCACAAGGCCTTCAGCCGGCTCTACGTCAACCTGGTGCGCGCGGGCGAGACCTCGGGCACGCTCGACGGGGTGCTCGACCGCCTGGCCACCTTCCTGGAGAAGGACCTGGAGCTGCGCGGCAAGATCAAGTCGGCGATGACCTACCCGGTGATCGTCCTCGTCTTCGCGTTGCTGGTCACCTACTTCCTGCTCACCGGCATCGTGCCCCAGTTCGCCCAGATCCTCACCGACCTGGGCTCGGAACTGCCGCTTTTGACGAGGTTCCTGATCAAGGTTTCCGACATCCTGCGCAGCGGAACGCTCTACGTGGTGCTCTTCTTCGTGGTGGTGGGTTTGGCTTACCGTTACTACTACCGCACCGAGCGGGGGCGGCGCGTCATCGACCGGCTCAAGCTGCGCATGCCCGTCTTTGGCAACCTGAACAAGAAGAGCGCGATCGCCCGCTTCAGCCGCACCTTCGGTCTGCTGATCTCCAGCGGCGTCAACGTGATCGAAGCCATGGACATCACCCGCGGCACCGCGGGCAACGCGATCGTCGAGGACATCCTCGAGGAGACCAAGGAAGCCATCCAGGTCGGCGAGCCCATCCACTCCACGCTGCTGCGCTACCCGCAGGTCTTCCCGCCCATGGTGTCTTCCATGATCGCGATCGGCGAGGAAACGGGCGCGCTCGACACCATGCTGCAGAAGGTCGCCGACTTCTACGAGCGCGAGGTGGACGAGGCCGTGGCCAGCCTGACCGCGGCGATCGAGCCGATGATGATCATCTTCCTGGGCGCGATCGTCGGCACGATCGTGGCGGGCATGTTCCTTCCCCTCTTCCAGATCATCAACACCCTTTCGGCGGGTTAGCCGCCGGTTCTCCGGCCCCGTGAACGGCGCGCACGGCGCGCCGTTTTGCGCTTCCTGGGGTAAGATGGGCGCGGTATGGACGCCGTCACGATCGCCCGCCGCGCCCACGCCGGGGAGCTCGACCCCGCAGACGTCGTGCGCGAGACGCTCGCGCGCATCGAGCGCTTCGAGGCCCAGGTGCACGCCTTTCTGAACCTCAACCCCCAGGCCCTGGCCGAAGCCGAACGGGTCCGCCGCCTCGTCGCGGCCGGCGAGGAGCTGCCGCTCGCGGGCGTCCCGGTGGCGGTGAAGGACAACCTGACCACCCGGGGGTTGCCGACGACCTGCGCTTCCGGCGTGCTCCGGGACTTCGTTCCCCCCTTCGACGCCGGGGTCGTGGAACGGTTGCGCGCCGCCGGGGCGGTGATCGTGGGCAAGACCAACCTCGACGAGTTCGCCATGGGTTCGTCCACCGAGCATTCCCACTTCGGCCCCACGCGCAACCCCTGGGACCTGGAGCGGGTTCCCGGCGGTTCTTCGGGCGGTTCGGCGGCCGCCGTGGCCGCGGGCTACGTGCCCGTCGCCGTGGGCTCCGACACCGGCGGCTCGGTGCGGCAGCCCGCCGCCTTCACTGGAACCCTGGGCTTCAAGCCCACCTACGGCCGCATCTCCCGCTACGGCCTCGTCGCCTTCGCCTCGAGCCTCGATCAGGTGGGCACCTTCGCCCGCAGCACCGCGGATCTGGCGCGGATCAGCCGCGTGCTCATGGGCCACGATCCGCGCGACGCCACCAGCCTGAACGCCCCCGCGCCCCGGCTCGAACCCGACCCCCGGCGGGCGCGCGGCTACACGCTGGGGATCGTGCGCGAGACGCTGGAAGAAGGCAACACCCCCGGCGTTCAGGAGGCGCTCGAGCGGTTCCGCGCGGTGCTCGAGGCCGAGGGGGTGCGCTTCGTCGAGGTGTCGCTGCCGAGCCTGCGCCACGCGCTGGCGGCATACTACCTGGTGGCCACCGCTGAGGCGAGCAGCAACCTGGCCCGGTACGACGGCGTCCACTACGGCCGCCGCGCCGAAGCGGACGACGTCCTTTCGCTGATGCAGCGCACCCGCGAGCAGGGTTTCGGCCCCGAGGTGAAGCGGCGCATCCTGATGGGCACCTTCGCGCTGTCCTCCGGGTACTACGACGCCTACTACGGCCGGGCCCTGAAGGCGCGGCGCCGGATCGCGCAGGAGTTCGCGCAGGCGCTGGCCGGGGCCGACCTGCTCGTCACCCCCACCGCACCCACCCCGGCCTTTCCCCTGGGCGCGAAGCTGGACGACCCGCTGGAGATGTACCTCTCCGACGTGGACACCGTCGCCGTCAACCTGGCGGGTCTGCCGGCGCTCTCGCTGCCCGCGGGCTTCGAGTCGGGGCTGCCGCTGGGCGTGCAGCTGATCGCACCCGCGCTCGAGGAGGACCGCCTCTTCGACCTCGCCGCCCTCTTCGAGCAGGTCACGGAGGGCGCCTACCTGCAGACCGCGCCCCTGGACTGAGCTATGGTTCCCGTCGAGTACCGCATGGCCGCCCGGGTGGCCCGCGCGCTGCGTGAAGCGGGCGAGCCGCGCCCCGCCCGCGAACTCGCCTACCGGGCGCTGGCCATGCCCTCGCTGGCCGCGGCCCGGATCGAACGCGTCATCGAACCGGTCCTCGACGGCCGCTTCTTCCGTGAGGCGGACGCGCTCGGGCTCTGGGAGTGGCGCTACCCCTTCCCGCAGGAGGGCGAGGCGCTGGTGGTGCTCGATCTGGAGACCACCGGGCTTTCGCCTGAGAACAGCGAGATCCTCGAGGTCGCCCTGATGCGCGTCGAGGCCGGCCGCGTCGAGCGCTACGCGCGGCTGGTCAACCCCGGGGCGCCCGTACCCCCGTTCATCGCCCGGCTCACCGGAATCACGAGCGCCGACGTGGCCGACGCTCCCGACGTCTACACGGTGCTGGAGGAGGCGCTGCCCCTGCTGGAGGACGCGGTCCTCGTCATTCAGAACGCCCCTTTCGACCTGGGCTTTTTGCGGCCCCGCGCCCGGCGCCTGGGTGTTAAGATACAGAACGAAGTTATCGATACCGTGCAGTGGGCGAGGCGCGCACTGCCGCGAATGAGGCGAAGAGGGTTGGACCATTTGATCAGGGCGTTTGAAGTTTCCATTGAGGCCGGGGCGCGGCACCGCGCCCTCGGGGACGTCGAGGCGACCTGGGCGGTGGCGCGGGAGATGTACTACATCCTCACCGCCGGCGAGCCCCGGCGGGTGTTGGAGGTATAGATGCGGGCCAGGTACGTGGTGACGAGTTCGTGCATTCAATCGGGGACGATCCGCCTCACGCTTTCGTTGCGCGGGATGCTTTCGGGGCGCGAGCGGGTGACCTGCCAGGACGAGGACGGCGAGCAGCACGACTGCACCGTGGACTGGGTGCGTGGCGTGCTCGACGGCCTCGAGCCCTACTTCGAAAAGCGGCGCCTGCAGGTCAACGACGTGATCTGGCTCACCCTGGACGGCGAGGTGCTGGCCCTGGAGGCGGCCGCCGCGCGCAAGGTACGGCCGCGCCCGGTCGCCCGCCCCGCCGAGGTGAGCCCGCCGGTGGAAAAAAAGGTGGCCGTTCCCGTCGAGGCCCGTAGCCCCGAGCCGCCCCCGGCGCAGGAACAGACCAAGCGGGTGCGCGTCACCCCGCATGCAGGCGAGAAGAAGCGGGCCGCCAAACCCGCGCACGTTCAGGCCCTGGAGGCACTGGAGCTCAAGCACGTGCCCGCCGATGGGCACGACCTCTTCCGCGCCTACCTGGGCCGCCGCGAGTACACCCTGGCGCTGGGCCGCGCGGGCGAGAGCGAGGCCGCGGACCTGCTGGCGCTCCGGCGCACCGGCCGGGCCGACTTCGTGGGTCTGGTGGTCCCCGAGGCCCGGCTCGAGGCCGTCGCGTCCGAACTGGGCGGGGTGCGCCTGGCCCTGGTCTCGCCCGAGGCGCTCGCGCAGCTGGTGGCCCTCAAAAAACTCTTTCCGGTGGGGCCGGTAGAGCTCGAGCGGCTCCTGCGCGAAGGGCGCGTCGACGCCGCCGCGGTGAAGCGCCTTGCGGACGAGGTGCGCCGCTGGGTGGGGGAACGCGCCGCTTTTTCGGCGGTGCTGCTGGCGCTGGCCGAGTACACCCGGCAGCAGGTCTTCTTTCCCGAGGACGTGCTCGCCAACCTGGGCGAGGGCAGCTGGGACCGCGAAACGGTGTGGGGCGTTCTCGAGGCGCTGGCTGGACCGCCCTTCCTGCTCCTGGAAAAGAGCGGTGCGGGCGAGTACCTGCTGCGCGAGCCGGTGGCCGACAACCTGGCCCACCTGGCCGAATACGCGCTCTCGCTGCGGGCCCGCATCGCCGCCGACTAGCAGGTTCGAAACAGCCGGCCGTACGCCCTAGCCCGCCTGCGGTGCGGGCCGGCCCCAGACGCGGTTGAACCCCTCGGCGGCGCGAATGCGCAGGTCGCGCAGGGCGCTTTTGTCGGGGACGGTACGGTGCAGGGCCACCCGCACCATCGCTTCCGGGTCGCCGGGCAGCTCCCAGTAGGGGGCGCCGCTTTCCTCGCAGAAGGCCTTCACCTTGGGGTCGTAGCTGCCGCCGGCGTAGGGGGTGCCTGCGGCCGCGGCCAGGATGAGGCCGTGCAGGCGCAGCGCGAGGACGTAGCCCGCCTGGGCGATCCAGTAGAGCACCCGCCGGGGGTCGCCGCTGAGTTCGCGGTGGAAGCCTTCGAAGAGTTCAAGCGCGTCCTCGTCGTAGCGCGGCTGGAGACCGAGCACGAGCACCTCGAATCCCAGCGCCTGCAGCCGCTCGGCCGCTTCGCGCAGGCGCAGGTTGGCCGCCGTGGGCAGCCGTCCGCGGGGCACGACCACCACCAGCCGATCCTCGCGGAGTACGCGCGGCGGCTCGAGCAGGAGCGCCGCGTCGGCCCCCAGGTGCAGGCGCTCCGGCCGCACGCCCAGTGCGCGCGCCAGCTCCAGCGAGGTGCGGTCCCGCACCACCACCGCGCGGCTACGGCGCAGCGCCGGAGCGGTGAAGCGGCGCCCCCAGGGGCTGAGCGGCCCCAGCGACTGCCCGAAGACCCAGGCGGGCTTGTTCAGGGCCTGGGCCAGGTAGACGAGGCCCAGGTAGTAGGCGAGGCTGCGGTTGGAGGTCGCGTTCTGCAGGAGTCCGCCGCCGCCCGAAAGCAGGCCGTCGGCGCGGGCGAGCGCCGCGAGCGCCGCCGGCTTCGCGCGCGGCACGGCCTGCACCCCGTGCAGGTCTTCGGTGGCCTTTGGGTCGGCCGAGAGGACCAGCGGTTCCACGCCGCGCCGCCGAGCTTCGCGCACGAGGGCCATGAGGATCGCCTCGTCGCCGGCGTTGCCGAAGCCGTAGTACCCGCTTAGCGCGACCACCATCGGCGCACCGCCCAGACGCCCGCGGCCAGCGCCAGCCCCAGCGCCAGCCCCAGCACCGCTCCGTTCACGGTACGCGCCAGCGAAACGAAGAGCGGCGAGTGGTAGTGGCTGAAGGTGTTGAGGATCGAAGCCTCGGCCAGGGCCGCAAAGGCGAGCAGGCCCGCGTGCACCCAGCGGGGCCAGGGCTGGGTAAGGGCCACGACGGCCAGCGCGTGGCCGAAGATCTCCTTGAAGCGCGGGCGCACCATCCAGTCCTGCAGCAGCGCCCGCAGCTGCAGCTCGAGCCCCGGCACCCACTCGGTGTTGCCGCGCCGCAGCAGCACCACCGCCAGCGCCGCCAGCACCGCCAGCACCAGCACCACCTCGCCGAGCCGCACCCGGTGCTCCCAGGCCGCGGCGATCAGCCCGCGCAGGTCGCGGCTCCCGGGCAGCCCCGCCAGCGCCACCAGCAGCGGCGGCACGGCGAGGGTGAGCAGCACCCCCTTGAAGGGGACCAGGCCGGTGATCGTGAGCGTGTTCGACCCCAGCGCGGCCAGGAAGGCCGCTCCGGCGAGGGCGTAGCCCAGCGCCGCGAGCCAGGCGGTCAGGCCCCTGCGGTACTGCACGAAGCCGAGCGAGGCGAAGACCAGCGCCGCGAGCAACGGTCCCGCCGCCGTACCGGCGTAGGCGAAGCCGCCCACGAGCAGGCCCAGCGCCAGCAGCGCCCCGAGCGGCTGCGGAAAGGCCAGGGCCAACAGGCCCAGACCCGCGAGGACGCCCACCCAGGCGAGCCGGGCGTAGGCCGGGGGTTCCAGGGTGCGCGGCGCGGGTTCGCCCAGCGCGATCCCGCTCGCCTTCAGCCCCTGTTCGACGCGGCGGATGAAGCGCTCGGTCTTTTCGGGGTCGGGCCAGGGGCGGAAGTAGAGGATCTGGTGCCCCCGCTCGCGCGCCGCCAGCAGGTACTTGTCGGCGGCGGCCTCGGGGCTCAGCTTGAGCTGCCAGTCGGCCTGCAGGCTGAAGACGCGCAGCGTCGGATGGCGTTTGGCGATGCGCAGCAGCCCCTTCTGCTCGGCGGCTTCTACGTAGCCCAGAGGCGCGTTTAGGGTGCGGGCGAGAGCGTCGAGCCGGTCCGGGAAGCCCAGGGCCTCGTCGCCGGCGAAGACGACGGCCTGCACGGGTTCGGGCAGCGGGGGCGGCCAGCTGCGCAACCGGTCGTTGTAGGGGCGGTAGACGATGTAGTTGCCCTTGCGGTAACGCTCGAGCAGAAAGGCCCGGTCGGGCCCCAGCGGCATGGTGAGCACGTCGATCGGAAAGCCGATCCAGACCCGGTCGAGCCAGGCCACCCGGTGCTGGGGCAGCGTCCAGGCCTTCGCGATCCGCTCCAGCTCCTCGGGTTCCCGGGGCGAGAGGTAGAACCAGCCGGGCTCGAAACCGCCGCCCGGGTGGATCAGCCGAAGCAGGTTGCCGTCGGCGTACAGGGCCTTGCCGCGCGCGACCCAGTCCTGGGTGCGCAGCTCGTAGACCCCCAGGCCGCGCACGCCCCGGTCGCGGTAGCGGTCGAGCAGCTCGTCCAGGTCCAGGCCGCGCAACCGAGCTTCCTCGCGCACCGCCTGGCCGTCGAGGGTGAGCACCACCGGGCCGGGGCGCTCCACCTGCCAGCGGACGTGCAGCGCCGCCAGCGTGGGGATCAGGGCGAGCAGCAGCAGCAGGTTCAGGAGCTTCTTCACGCGGCCCCCAGGATGCGGTGGATGCGGCTCGTCAGCATCTCGAGCGCAGGTTCGTTGTGCCCGCCGTGGGGGATGATCACGTCGGCGTAACGCTTGCTGGGTTCCACGAAGGCGATGTGCATGGGGCGGACGAAGTTCAGGTACTGCTCGATCACCGACTCGGGGCTGCGCCCGCGCTCGTCCACGTCGCGGCGCAGGCGGCGGATGAAGCGCACGTCGGGGTCGGCGTCCACGAAGACCTTGAGGTGCATGCGGCTGCGCAGGCGGTCGTCGTACAGGGCCAGGATGCCCTCGAGCACCACCACCGGCGCCGGCTCCACGGTCCGGGTCTCACGGGCGCGGGTGTGCTCGACGAACGAGTAGAGCGGGCTCTCGACGGGCTCGCCGCGCACCAGCCGGCCCAGGTGCTCGACCAGCAGGGGCATGTCGAAGGCGTCGGGGTGGTCGTAGTTGATGCGGGTACGCTCCTCGAAGGTCAAATGGTCCTGGTTCTTGTAGTAGTGGTCCATTTGCAGGAGGGCGACGCGGTCCTTGCCGACCACCTCGATCACCCGGCGGGTGACCGTCGTCTTGCCGCTTCCGGTGCCGCCCGCAATGCCGATGACGAATCGTTCCATGCCGTTCCCCTTTATACCAGCCGGCTCGGTGAGCCGCATGGGCGGCTTGACAGCAGCGCGCGGCCGGGCTAGACTTCGCCCTAACCGCGAGCTTCGCGGCCAAAATCCGGTGCGTTCTCTTATCCAGAGCGGTGGAGGGACCGGCCCTGTGAAACCGCGGCAACCGGTGGGGAAACCCACGACCTGGTGCCAATTCCGGCCCGCGCGAGCGGGAGAGATAAGGGAAAGGGCAGCCCCTTTCCTGATGTCTTCGAGAGAGCGAACGGAAAGGGGAGTTTTCTTTCCCCGGAAAGGAGCAGGTATGCCCGAGTACCGGTACGCGACCCTGGCGCTGCACGCAGGCTACGACCCCGACCCCGGAGGCCCCCGGCAGGTTCCGGTGGCCCAGTCCACCAGCTTCGTCTTCGAAAGCGCCGAACACGCCGCCCGGCTGTTTGCGCTCGAGGAGGCGGGGCCCATCTACACCCGCATCGGCAACCCGACGGTGGCGGTGCTGGAGGAACGGCTCGCCGCCCTCGAAGGGGGCGCGGCGGGGCTGGCCGTGGCCTCGGGCCACGCCGCCCAGTTCTTGGCGCTCACCGCGATGCTGCAGGCGGGCGACAACCTGGTGAGCCTGCCCGGCCTTTACGGGGGCACGGTCAATCAGTTCAAGGTCACCCTCGCCCGCCTGGGCATCGAAACCCGCTTCACCAGCCCCGAGGCGCGCCCCGAGGAGTTCCGGGCGCTCACCGACGCGAAGACGCGGGTCTGGTACCTGGAGAGCCTATCCAACCCCGCGCTCTACATTCCCGATTTCGACGCCGTCGCCGAGGCTGCCGCGGAGGCGGGGGTGGCCGTCTTCGTGGACAACACCTTCGGGATGGGCGGCTACCTCTTCCGGCCGCTCGAGCACGGGGCGGCGGCGGTGCTGCACTCGGCCACCAAGTGGATCGGCGGCCACGGGGCGGCGATCGCCGGCGCGCTGATCGACGGCGGCCGCTTCGACTGGGCGAACGGCCGCTACCCGCTCCTCGACACCCCCCAGTCCAGCTACCGCGGGCTGGTACCCACCGAGGCGTTCCAGCCGGCGGTGCTGGCCACCGCCGCCCGGGTGGGCGGGCTGCGCGACGTGGGGCCGGCGCTCAGTCCCCACGACGCCTTCCTGCTCCTGCTCGGCGTCGAGACCCTGGCCCTCCGGGCCGAGCGGCACGTGCGGAACGCCCTCGAGCTGGCGCACTGGCTGCGGGCGCGGCCCGAGGTGGCCTGGGTCAACTACCCGGGGCTGGAGGACCACCCCAGCCACGCCCGGGCCCAGCGCTACTTCGGCGGCCGCCCGGGGGCGGTGCTCACCTTCGGCCTCCGCGGCGGCTACGACGCGGCGGTGCGCCTGCTCGGTCGGCTCGAGCTCGTCAGCCACCTGGCCAACGTGGGGGACACCCGCACGCTGATCATCCACCCTGCTTCCACCACCCACGCCCAGCTTTCGCCCGCGGCGCTGGCGGCGGCCGGCGTGGCGCCGGAGCTGCTGCGCCTCAGCGTGGGGATCGAAGACGCGGACGACCTCAAGGCCGACCTGGCGGCGGCGCTGGAGGGGTAGAGGGTGGCCACGCTCGTCTACGAGGAGATCGGCGACCACGAGGTGCGGGCGCTGCTCCCGGAGCCGGCCGCGGGCGAGCTGCGTCCGCGGCCCCGGACGGCGCGGCTGGACCGCTTCACGCCCGAAGGCGGCGGGGAGCTGGAGACGCTCGAGCTGCGCTACGAAACCTACGGCACCCTAAGCTCCGCCCGCGACAACGCGGTGGTCGTCTTCCACGCGCTCACCGGATCGGCCCACGCCGCCGGCGTCTACGAGGCCGGGGTCCTGGCGGCCCTTTCGCCCTACGAGCGCGCCTTCGGGGCGCGCGGCTGGTGGAGCAAGGTGGTGGGGCCGGGGCGGGCGCTCGACACCGGCCGCTACTTCGTGGTGAGCATGAACGTTCCCGGGAGCTGCTACGGCTCGAGCGGGCCCCACGAAGACCCCGGCTTCCCCCAGCTTTCGCTGCGCGACATGGTGCGCGCCCAGGCGCGGTTGCTCGACCACCTGGGCGTGCCGGCGGCGCGTGCGGTCGGAGGCAGCATGGGCGGCATGCTGGCGCTCGAGTTCGCGCTCACCTTCCCGGAGCGCACCCAGGCGCTGGCCGTCTTCGCCGCCCCGGCGCGGCAGGGCGCCTGGGCGCGGGCCTGGCAGCACCTGCAACGCGAAGCGGCACGCCGCGGCGACCTGGCGCTCGGCCGGGCCGTCTCGATGCTCAGCTACCGCCACCCCGCCGGCTTCGAGCAGCGCTGGGCGGACGAGCCGGTTCAGGCCGAGCGCTACCTC
>Ga0256841_1001708_pt1 | contig 18293 bp, 14 predicted proteins | sample 356308metaG_FD_185971 | JGI IMG/M metagenome (GOLD analysis project Ga0256841, IMG submission 185971) | Hydrothermal vent microbial communities from Mid Atlantic Ridge, Atlantic Ocean - 356-308 | ecosystem: Environmental > Aquatic > Marine > Hydrothermal vents | place: Atlantic Ocean: Mid... | reverse complement strand
GGCCTCTAAGTCCGGCACCACGCGAATCCCCAACGTCAACGAAAGCCACTCGGTGTCCCAATCGCCCTCAGCGGCGGGCTGGATGTAGTCGGCTGCGGGCAACACGGCTTGTGCCGTTTTGTCCACCCGGAATTGCACGCCGTCTTGCGCCAGGCGCTCCACCACGCGCGGGATGAACGTCTCGGCGATGCTTTGTTGCACCAACAGCGTATCCAGCGCGTTGCAGACCGAGGGGCGTTGCACCTTCGCGTTTTGGATCACGTTCAGCGCCGCGTCCAAGTCCGCCGTCTCGTCCACGTAAAGATGACAGATGCCGATCCCGCCGGTGATGACGGGGATGGTGCTATTTTCGCGGCAAAAGGTGTGCAGCGCGTTCCCCCCACGCGGGATGATCATGTCCACATAGTCGCTCAGCCGCAATAACTCGCGCACATAGCGCCGATCTTGGTCGGGGATGAGCTGCACCGCGTCCGCAGGGAAGCCCACCGCCTCCAGCGCGGAGCGAATGGTTTTGACCAGCGCGATGTTGCTGCGCAACGTTTCCGAGCCGCCGCGCAGGATTACCGCGTTGCCGGTCTTGAGCGCCAAGGAAGCCACGTCCACCGTCACGTTGGGGCGCGCTTCGTAGATCACGCCCAGAACGCCGATCGGCACACGGCGGCGGCGCACTCGGAGGCCGTTCGGCAAGGTGCGGATGTCGAACTCTTCGCCCACCGGATCGGGCAGCTCGGCCACGTGGCGCACGTCCGCGATCACACCGTCCAGCCGTGCGGCCAAGTTCAGTCGGTCCAGCAACGCTTCGCTGAGACCGGCTTCGCGCCCATCGTGCACGTCGGCGGCGTTGGCTTCTAGGATGTCCGCGCTGTGGGCCGCCAGCGCGTCGGCGATGGCGTGCAAGGTGTTGTTTTTGGCCGCGCTGTCAAAGCGGCGCAGCGCAACTCCGGCCTCTTTGGCTCGACGGCCAAGAGCTTGCATGTCAACGGTCATGGGCTTTCTCTCCTGCCTCAATGCTCATACCAATACCAAGTTGTCGCGGTGGATCGCTTCCTCGCCATACGTGTAACCGAGTATATCCACAATCTCTTTGGAGCGGTGGCCTTGCAGCCGTTCCAGCTCCGCGCTGCTATAGTTTACCAGCCCTTGAGCGATGGGGCGCTCATCTTCCGCGATCACGGAAACGACCGCGCCCCGCTCAAACTTCCCCGCCACGCGGCGCACGCCGACCGGAAGCAAGCTCGCCCCTTCTGCGCGCAACACGCGCGCCGCGCCCGCGTCCACGATCAATGTTCCGGCGGGGCGCTCGGTGAGCAACCAGCGCTTGCGGCTTTCGATATGTCCCAGCGTGGGCATAAACGTTGTGCCGAGCGCCTCTCCGCGCATGATGCGCAGCAACACGTCCGGCGTTTTGCCGTTGGCGATGACCACGCGCGTCCCGCTGCGTGTGGCGAGCTGCGCGGCCTGGATTTTGGTCGCCATGCCGCCCACGCCCAGCCCGGAAACGCTTCCCCCGCCCAGTGCGTGGATGTGCTCGTCGATCACGTCCACGCGCTCGATCAGGTGCGCTTCGGGGGCGAGGCGCGGGTCGCGGTCATAAAGGCCGTTTTGGTCGGTGAGGATGATCAGCAGCGAGGCGCTCAGCAGCACCGCGATTTGGGCCGAAAGTGTGTCGTTGTCCCCCACCTTGATCTCATCAACGGCCACCGTGTCGTTTTCGTTCACAACCGGCACGATGCCGTAGTCCAGCAGCGTATGGAGCGTGTCGCGCGCGTTGAGGTAGCGTGTGCGGTGGGAAATGTCGCTGTGGGTCAACAGCACTTGGCCGATATGGGCGTCGTAGAGGCCGAAGAGCGTGCCGTAGACCTGCATCAGATAGCTTTGCCCCACCGCGCTGAGCATTTGTTTGGCGGGCAGATGATTGGGCAAAGCCGGCTTGCCGAGCAGTTCACGTCCGGCTACCACTGCGCCGGAAGAAACCAGCACCATGCGATAGCCTTCGGCCTGGAGCGCCACGATCTGGCGGATGAGGTCGACCATGCGCGGACGGGAAAGCCGCCCCGTGCCGTCGGTGAGGGTGCTTGTGCCCAGCTTGACAACAATTGTTTGGGTGTGGTTCGCCATGTTGATTTGTCGTGTTTTGTGTGTGCGATACTTCAATCTGCGTGGTTTCAGTGTACCAGTCTTCACCGCACAGATGAAGAGCCGACCTCGGCGTTTTTGCACAGTCGGTGGAGAGTTTCTACAGCCCGGTTTAGGCGCTTTGGGTGCGCATTTTCACCGTACTTTTGTACTAAAATTCCCCTTGTTTTCAGCTTTTTCATATAAAACGTTAGTCCCCCTGCTTGACACACAATGACGCAAATCATTATAATTATGTCACTGAGGCCGAAAGAAAACCAAGAATGCCTCAGGGGTTCGCTTTTTGAGGCGCCAGCGACTTGTTTTTGCCCCGACGGTTGAGGAAATCATCTGTTGTGACTAAGTCAGAGGCTCAACATTTTGTTCATGCGCGCGTGTTGCGGATCAACGTCGGATTCCTGCTGGCGCAAGGGGTGGGGTACTATCGCGTCGCGGAGATCGATCTGCCGCGTGTGCGTCTGGCCGAAGACGTCACGCTGGACTTTCTGCGCGGCGACTTGCGGCTGAGCCGTAACTCACGTGGGATTTTGGTGCAAGGCCACTTGGAAACGCACGTGCTCACCGAGTGCGTGCGTTGTTTGACGCCTTTTTATTACCCCGTGCATCTGCTCCTTGAAGAGCTGTTCTCCATTCCACCGCACGACGACACGCCCTACGCAGTAGACGAAGCGGGTAATTTGGACTTGGCCCCGCTGTTGCGCGAAGAAGCGATCCTGGCGTTGCCGATGAGTGCTCTATGTCGTCCGGATTGTGCCGGATTGTGCCCGCAATGTGGTCAGAACTTGAACGAGGGCCACTGCCACTGTCAGACCGAGGAAATCGACCCACGTTTTGCCATTTTGGCGCAGTTACATTTGGAAGACCGTTCGGAAGAGTGAGCGAGCGATCGCGTTAACCCCCATGCGTCGGGGACGCGCCGGGTGGGAAGTCGGGCGCATGAGGAACATAGCTCGCGTCACAACGTGGAAGGGGGACTAGTGTTGAGAGCGCAGCGGAACACGGAACACCAAGACAACCCGCAACTTAAACCGGCATTGGCAAATGCTTTGTTGGAACGCGCCGACAGCCAGGGCTTTTTGACCACCGACGACATTTTGGATATTTTGCCGGACGCAGACGAAGCCTCGCCGCTTTTGGAAAGCGTTTTTGCCTATTTGCACGCGATGGGCGTGGAAATTTTTGGCGAGCGTGCCGAGGGGCCGGATGTGGAGAAACTGGACGAAATCGTCGAAGGAGAAGACGAGACGTTCGACCTAAGCGGCGTGGCTTCCGACGACACCGTCGGGTTATATCTTAAAGAAATGGCGCGCGTGCCGCTTTTGACCACCGAGGAAGAAGTGGCGCTTGCCAAACGGCTGGAAGCGGGCAACATGGCCCGCGCCGAGCTTGCTATGCTCGGTGACGCGGTGGACGAAGAGCGCCGCCGCGAGCTGGAAGCTGCCATCGAGGACGGCAAAGAAGCCCGCGACCACTTGATCAAGGCCAACACGCGCTTGGTGGTCAGCATCGCCAAAAAGTATATGGGGCGCGGCGTGCATTTTTTGGACCTCATCCAAGAGGGCAATTTGGGCTTGATGAAAGCGGTGGAGAAATTCGACTACACGCGCGGCTATCGCTTCAGCACCTACGCCACTTGGTGGATTCGCCAGACCATCACCCGCGCCATCGCCGACCAGGGGCGCACGATCCGCGTGCCGGTGCACATGTCCGACCGTATCCGCAAGCTCTACAAAACCGCGCGCGAGCTGGAACAAGAGAACGGGCGCAAGCCAACGCCCGAAGAGATCGCGGCGCGCATGGACTTAGAGCCGCGCAAAGTGCAGTGGATGTTGCGCGTGAGCTGGCGTCCGATGAGCTTGGAGCACCCGGTCGGCGAGGAAGAGGATAGCGAGCTGGGCAGCTTCATCGAAGACGAGACCACGCCCACGCCCACCCAAAGCGCGTACCAAAATTTGCTGCGCGAAAAGGTGGAAGAAGTGCTCAGCACCCTCACGGCCCGTGAAGCGCGTATTTTGCGCTTGCGCTTCGGGTTGCAAAACGGGCGCAGCTATACGCTGGAAGAAGTGGGGCATAAATTCGGCTTGACGCGCGAACGCATCCGCCAGATCGAGGGAAAAGCGTTGCGCCGTTTGCGCCACCCGCGCCGCTCTCGCCAGCTTAAGGACTTCACGTAAGCGCGTTGCCTGAGTGTGCTCTTCAAAACGCCACGCCGGACAGTGGCGTTTTTTGACATCCGGAGACGGTTTGTGGGCGAGTTGACAGCCGCAAACAATGACCGTATACTCCGAACCGTCCGAGGTTGTGTATTTCCGCCACTTCCTGCGCGCGAGGAGGCATGATCCATGCAGGGCAGCAGCTTCCGCTTGATTGTGCGACGCGGCCCACAGCCCAACCAAATTTATGAGCTGACAAAGGGCGTGGTTACGCTCGGTCGTGATATTACCAACGATATTGTGATTAACGATCCTGAGGTGAGTCGGCATCATTGCCGACTGACACAAGGTGGTGGCGGGTATACGGTCGAAGACCTCGGCTCCACGAATGGGACGTTTGTCAACGGCCAGCGCCTGACTGGCGCGCGCCCTCTCCAGCCCGGCGATATGGTGGGGCTGGGCGAAACGGTGACGTTGGCCTATGAGAGCGCCGCTGCCGGTGTGGGGTTAGAAGCCCCCGGGCAGGCTGCCGTTTTGGGCGGCGGAGCGCCCGCCGAATATCCCCCTGCGGCGCCCGTTAGCGGCTATACACCGCCCGCACAACCCAGTGTCCCCCCCCAGGGCGGTTACCCGCCGTCGGCGGCGGGGTTGGCGCCCGGGCAACAAGCCTATACCGCGCAGCCGCCTTCGATTTACGACGAGTACGAATATCCGGAAGGATCGTATGAGAACGCAGGGCCGGGGCGCTGGTTGGTGTTGGGGTGCGGCTGTTTTTTGGTGTTGTGCATTGTGACTTCGGTCATCGGCGGCATCATCATTGACGCCAAATGCTGGTGGGACGACATCCCCGTTATTTCCGAGACCTTCGACCTCGGCGTCAAGCCGGACGCCACCTGTCGCTAATCGCCGTCGTTCCTGAGGAGGCGTGCACTCTTGACCTTGCACAACCTGCTGCCTGTAGACATGGTGCAGGCTCATATTTTGTCCCAAACGGCTTCTTTGGATACCGAATACGTCCCAACCCCTCAGGCGTTGGGACGTATTTTGGCAGGTGAGATCATCGCTCGTGAAGATATTCCCCCCGCGTCCACCTCTAGCATGGACGGCTACGCTGTGCGCGCGGCAGATGTGGCGCAGGCTGCGACGGATGCCCCCGTCGTTCTTGACGTGATCGCGGACGTGCCGGCAGGCGTTGCGCCGCAATGCACGGTCGGCGTGGGGCAGGCCGCGCGCATTATGACCGGCGCGCCGCTTCCGCAGGGAGCAGACGCGGTCGTGCCGGTGGAGTACACGGACGATCACTGGAACGCCGCCGAAAATCCATCACTCCCCGCACGTGTCGCGGTGTACCGCGCGGTGCAGAGCGGCGAAAACGTGCGCCCGAAAGGCGAGAGCATTCAGGCAGGGCGACTATTGTTGATGCCACCTGTGCGCTTGCGTCCCCAAGAGATCGGCTTGCTGATCGCGTTGGGGGAGGCCGAGGTGATGGTGCGCCGTCAGCCGCGCGTCGCCATCATCGCCACCGGTGACGAGTTGATCGACATGCACGAGCCGCTCACCCCGGGCAAAGTGCGGGATACCAACAGCTATATCCTGGAGGGGTTGGTGCGGCAGTGTGACGGTGAGCCGCTGCGCTTACCTGTAGCGCGCGACACGCTCGCGGAGGTGCGCGCGCGCTTTCACGAGGCCCTGGCTTACGCGCCGGACGTGGTGCTGACCATCGGCGGCGTTTCGATGGGCACGCGCGATGTGGTGCGCACGGTGGTTAACGAGTTGGGCGCGGTCGAGCTATGGCGCGTCAACATGCGCCCCGGGCGTCCGCTGGCCTTCGGACACGTGGGGGACGCGCTTTTCTTCGGGCTGCCGGGCAACCCCGTTTCGGCCATGGTCACGTTTGAGGTTTTCGTGCGCCCCGTGCTGGCGAAAATGCAAGGGCTGGAGATCACTCCGCCGACGGTGAGCGCGCGGGTGGGTGAGGATATGCGCTCGGATGGGCGGCGTACTTATATGCGCGTGCTGTTGGAGCGTGTGGGCGAGGAGTGGGTCGCCTATTCCACCGGCACGCAAAGCTCCGCCGTGCTGTATTCTATGGTGGAGGCGGACGGTCTGCTGATCATCCCCGAAGGCACAAAAGAAGTGCCGGCGGGCACCCGTCTACCGGTGCGCCTGTTGCGCGAGATCGACTGAGCGCCCGCCGACTTTTTCGCTGCTCCGCGTTGGGTTAGGCTTTGTGCGCGTCCAGCGCGGCGAGCATCTCTTCAATGCTGGTGAACTTGACGCGCGGACGCCCGACGGCTTTTCCGCGCTCCACTTCGAGCTGGTCGAGAATGCGCCAATCGTCGTAGGTGACATAGCGCACGCCTCGCTCGCGTAAGAGCGCCTCAACTGCCGCCGGATCGGGATTTTCCGGTGCGAGCACTTTGCCCGCCTGCATATCTTCCAACAGCATATTGACGCTTTCTTGGGCGCAGGGCTTGTTCGTGCCGATGACGCCTGTTGGGCCGCGCTTGATCCAGCCGACCGCGTACTCACCGATCACCTGTTGGCCGTCTTGGGTCACGCGCCCCTTTTCGTTGGGGATCACGGCGTACCAGTCGTCGAAGGGCACTTCCGGCAGCGGCACACCACGATAGCCGATGGAGCGGAAGACCAGGCCGACGGGCAGCGTTTCATACTCATCGGTGGGGCGGGGGCGGATCGAGCCGTCGTCGCGTTTGTAAAGCTCGTTGCGAACCACCGTCGACCCCTCGACGCGCTCCGTGCCCAGCACTTCTACCGGTGAGGTGAGGAAACGTAGGTAAATTTTCTTCGGCTTGCCGCTGGGCGGGCGTTGGGCGAACTCTTGCAGCAGCTCGTAGTTGCGTTGGGCGTCGCGGTCGTTGGCGGTTTCCAAATATTCTTGGCTGTGGGGGTCGAGTTCGAGATCGCGCGGGTCAACGATCAAATCGGCGGCGGCCAACTCGCCCATTTCCTTAAGCTCTTTGGGTGTGAACTTCGCTTGGACCGGCCCGCGTCGCCCCAGCAAGTAAATTTCCTTCACTTGGCTGTTTGCCAGCGCTTCTAGCGCGTGGTCGGCGATGTCGGTGGCGCGCAGCTCTTCGTCGGTGCGGGCCAAGATGCGCGCCACGTCCATCGCCACGTTGCCGATGCCGATCACCGCGACGCGCTCTTGGGAAAGGTCGAACTCCAGATGCCGATAGTCCGGGTGGCCGTTGTACCAAGCGACGAACTCGGTGGCGGGGTGGTTGCCGGGCAAATCTTCGCCCGGGATGCCGAGCTTGCGGTCGGCTTGTGCGCCCACCGCATAGATCACGGCGTGATAATGCTTTTGCAGGTCGTCATGCGAAATATCTTTGCCGTAAGTCACGTTGCCAAAAAAGCGATAGTTGGGGTTGGACGCGATACGGTCATAAACGCGCGTCACCGATTTAATTTTGGCGTGGTCCGGCGCCACCCCGCCACGCACCAAGCCGAACGGCGTGGGCAGGTGCTCGAACATATCCACCTTGACGCCGTCGCCCAATTGCTTCAGCAAGTGTTCCGCCGCATAAAACGCGGACGGCCCCGCCCCGATGATCGCCACGCGGAGCGGGTTTTCTGGTGTGCCCAGTGTTGAAGTCATAGCTTATCTCTCCGAATTGTGCTCAAGACCGAGTGATGCTCAAAAGGTGTTGCCTAAATAGTTTTGCACGCAACTATTTTAGGGGGAGATCGGCGCGCTCGCTACTTCTCGCTTTGCGCGGATTAATTTCAGGTTGGTATTCCTTTGCGCGTGTGCTAGAATGATGCCCGTGTTTGTCGCGGCACGGTCGGCAGATTGCCGCTGGTCTTTGAGCTTGCTATACTAGCCGACTGTTTCCGCTAGTTCGGTTGAACTATGGGGATGTACCGTCCAGACGCACCTGGAGGGTGAATAGCTTATGATTTTGAACGAATGGGTTTTTGTCGGATTGTTTTTCCTTCTGGGGCCGGTGTTGCTGGTCGTGCCTATTGCGCTCAGCAAGTGGTTGGCCCCCAAGCGCCCGACCCCCATCAAACAGGACGCCTACGAGTGCGGCGCTGAGCCGGTAGGGCTGGCCTGGAAACAGTTCCGCGCGGAATATTACATCTTCGCGCTGGTGTTTTTGGTCTTTGATGTGGAGCTGGTTTTCATGTTCCCCTGGGCGCTGGCCTATAACAAGCTGGGGCTTTTCGCCCTCTTTGAGATGGTGATCTTTGTGCTCCTGCTTGTCGTAGCGCTGGTTTACACTTGGCGCAAAGGCGCGTTGGAATGGTCGTAATGTGAGCCGGTCGGCGAAATCGCTTTCTCCGACCGGTTGCTGTGTGCTGAGGCAGCCAAACGTGCGCTGCGTCTTGAATGGATGTTTGCGGAGAGTCGCATGACAGGTTTTCTGCAAGATATTGGGCTTTCTTACGAGCTGGCGGTCTTGGTGGCAAAGGCGCTCGGCGTGGCGGTGGTGGGCGCTTTTGGGCTGCTCTGGACATTGCTCGGCATCTGGATCGAGCGCAAAGTGGCCGCCCGCTTCCAAGACCGTGTCGGCCCCAACCGTGTCGGCCCCTTCGGGCTGTTGCAATCGATCGCCGACGCCGTGAAGATCATCCTCAAAGAGGATATTATGAACCGCCACGTGGATCGTTGGCCGTACAACCTCGCCCCGATCCTCTCCACGCTTTCCGTCATGCTTATCTGGGCGGTTATCCCCTTTACGGCGGCTTGGGTCGGCGCGGACTTGAACGTCGGGGTGCTCTATCTGGTCGCGGTCGGCTCGTTGGGCACGGTCGCGGTGATCATGGCCGGTTGGAGCAGCAACAACAAATACGCGCTCATCTCGGCTTTCCGCGCGGTGGCCCAGCTCATCAGCTACGAAGTGCCGATGGTGATCTCGCTGCTCGTGCCGGTGATGCTGGCCGGTTCGTTGAGCGTGCAAGCGATCGTCAAATCCCAGCATATCGCCTATCTTTTCGCCGTGCCGATGACCGTGCTCATCTTTCTCATTTCCGGCCAGGCGGAAAACGGGCGCGGCCCGTTTGACTTGCTGGAAGCCGAATCCGAGATCGTGGCCGGTTTTCATATCGAGTATTCGGGCATGAAGTTCGGCATGTTCTATGTGGGCGAATTTTTGCACGCCTTCACGCTCAGCGTGCTGACGGCGCTACTTTTCTTGGGCGGCTGGCAAGGCCCATTGGCCGAAAAAATTATCCCGCTGGGCTTTGTCTACTTGTTGCTCAAGAGCGTTTTTGTCTACTTCGTGCTGATCTGGGTGCGCATGACCTTACCGCGTGTGCGCATTGACCATTTGCTGAACTTCAACTGGAAGTTCCTTGTGCCGCTCAGCCTGATCAATTTGCTGGTGGTGGCCTTCCTCTGGAAGCTGATGCCCGACACCGACCAGATCAACAGCTTTGCGGACGCGCTGGGGCCAACGCTGGTGCTCTTCCTGGCGAATGTGGTCATGTTCGCGGGCGTGGCCTGGTGGCTGCGCGAGTGGGCACGGCGTGACCGCGAGCACATCGAGGCACGGCGGGCCGTTGTCGCAGAGCCTGCCGAAGCGACCGCCGCTGCAGGGGACTAGGAGGGGCTGCGTTGGATATTACGGCTGAAGCAATCGTCTTTTTGCTCTTGAGTGTGCTCACTTTGGGCAGCGCGCTGTTGGTTGTCACCACGCGCAACTTGTTCCACGCCGCGCTGTATCTGATGTTGGCGCTTTTCGGCGTGGCGGGCTTTTTTGTCTTGTTGGCCGCGCCGTTTTTGGCCGGCTTCCAAGTGGTGGTCTATATCGGCGCAATTGCCGTGCTGATCATCTTGGCGGTGATGCTCACGCCGAGCGTCACCCGTCTGCCGCGTATCTACAACGCTCAATGGGCGGTCAATCTGGCGTTGGCGGTGGTTTTCTTCCTGCTGCTGTTTTCTGTGCTGACCCCTGTGGTAGACGACTTGGGTATCTCCGGCACCTGGGGGGCGAACTTCACGCAGAACAGCCCCGCCGATGTGCCGGCCAGCAGCGTGAGCGACTTGGGCGAGGCGCTGGTTGACCCGCAGCAATATATGCTGCCCTTTGAGCTGGCTTCTGTGCTGTTGATGGGCGCATTGATCGGCGCGGCGCTGCTGGTCAGCCCGACCGCGCGCGACGACGAAGACGCGCCGCACGAGTCCGGACAGGGGGCGTAGCGATGATTCCACTGTGGATGTATTTGGTGGTGGCGGCGGGGCTTTTCGTGATCGGCATGTTCGGTGTGCTTTCCCGTCGCAACGCCATTGCGATCCTGATGGGCATCGAGTTGATGCTCAACGCGGTGAACGTTAACCTGGTCGCCTTCTGGCGCTACCAGACGCCCACCAAGCTCAGCGGGCAAGCGTTCGCCGCTTTTGTGTTCGCTGTGGCCGCAGCGGAGGCGGCGGTCGGTTTGGCGCTGATCATCGGCATCTATCGCCGCAAACGCTCGGTGATCGCCGACGACGTAAACTTGTTGAAGTGGTGAGCGCCCCGCGCTTGCTGCGTGGAGTGGGCTTTCACGCAAGAACCCGTTTTGGGGTGGCCTATACCTATAGGACAATTGGCTTATGAATGTAAATTGGTTCAGTGCCGACTATCTCCCCTGGCTGATCCTGTTCTTCCCGTTGCTGAGCTTTGTGATCATCGTGCTCGGCACGATCCGGAACGTGGTCGCCAGTCAGGTAGTCGCCATTGCCGGCATCGGCATCTCCTGGGTGCTCAGCATGATCCTTTTCGCCAAGGCCGTTTGGCTGGCCGACGAAACGCTCGGCGAGCACGTTTACGGCAGCGCGATTGACTGGCTACACTTGGGAGCGAACACCTTTCGGATGGGCGTGCAAGTTGACCCGCTCACAGCGTATATGCTGCTGATGGTGCCGTTGGCCTCGCTGTTGATCTTTATTTACTCGGCGGGCTATATGCACGGCGATCCGCATGAGGCGCGCTTCTTTGCATATCTTTCGCTTTTTGTGGGCGCGATGCTGACGCTGGTGGTGGCCGACAACCTTTTGATGCTCTTCATCGGTTGGGAGGTGATGGGCTTTTGCTCATACTCCCTGATCGGCTTTTGGTTTCACAAGAAAAGCGCGATGGAAGCGGGCGTCAAAGCCTTTATGACCACGCGCGTGGCCGACGTGCTGATGCTGGTGGGCATCGGCTATCTCTTCATTATGACCGGACGCATGGAAGACGGCCCGGGCTTTACGCTGAGCTTCCAAGACATTCTGCGCAACGAAGAGATGCTCAAGTTCCTGGTGAACGCCCAGTCGGTCATTTGGGGCACGAGCGCCGCCACGCTGATCAGCGTGCTGTTGATCACGGGCACGGTGGGCAAAAGCTCGCAGTTCCCGTTGCATGTGTGGTTGCCGGACGCGATGGAAGGCCCCACGCCCGTCAGCGCCATGATCCACGCCGCGACGATGGTTTCGGCGGGTGTGTATATGATCGTGCGCATGTTCCCGCTTTTGAGCGCGGGGGCAAACTTCCACCACTTTGAATACAACACCGCCATGTACTATATGGGCATCGTCGGCTCGGTGACGGCGCTCGGTGCGGCGGTGCTCGCGGTGGGCCAAAGCGATATTAAGCGCATCTTGGCCTATTCCACCATCAGCCAGCTTGGTTATATGGTGGCGGCGCTGGGCATCGGCGCGTGGGTGGCGGCGGCCTTTCACCTGGTGAACCACGCCTTTTTCAAGGCGCTGTTGTTTATGGCCTCCGGCTCGGTGATCCACGCGATGGAACACGGCGAACATCACGCCGCCGAACACGGACACCCCCACGAGCATCACGAAGAGCCGGACGGCCTGGTGATGGACTATTGCGCGCCCCCCAACGACGTGAACCGCATGGGCGGGCTGTTGCACCGCATCCCGATCACCGCGATCACGATGGCGATTGGCGGGCTTTCGCTGGCGGGTTTCCCGTTGGTGACGGCGGGCTTTTGGTCCAAAGACGAGATCATCGCCGAAGCGTGGCATGGCGGGCTGTGGAACGACCCCTACCCGCTCTTTGTGCTGATCATGTTGCTTTTGGGCGCGTTGCTGACCGCCTTTTACACCGCGCGGATGTGGTTTTTGGCCTTTTGGGGCAAACCGCGCACCCCAGCCGCGCAATACGCTGGCCCGGGCTGGCTGCGAGATCGCTGGGTGAAGTGGTGGAACAAGCAGCCTTTCAGCGGCGAGGACAAGCTCGAACAGGAACATGCCGACCCCGTCACCAATCGCTCGGCGATGCTGATGGAAATCCCGCTGATGGTGCTTTCGTTCTTCGCCATTACCGGAGGGTGGATCGGCATCCACAAGGACATCGTGGGCAAAAACCCGCTGCACGACTTCCTGGCCCCGACGTTGTTAGAGCATCCGGAAGTTGTTCCCTTTGACTTCACGCCGATGCTCGTCAGCATGATCGTGGCGTTGGGCGGGCTGGGGCTTGGTTGGTGGCTGTATGGGCGCAAGCCGCTTGCCGCCGGCCAGACCGACCCAACCGAAGCCGCGCTCGGCCCGGGCATCTGGAAGATGCTGCAAAATCGGCTCTACATTGACATCCTCTATCGCAACTACATCGTGCGCCCGCTGGAACGCGCGGCGGAAAAGATCGTTGTCGAGGGCATTGACCGCGACACGATAGACGCTTCGCTGGAATCTATTGCCGAGGCCGCTATCTGGTTGGGCGAGGCCTTCAAGCGCTTTAACACGGTGGTGATTGACGGCTTTGTGGATACCACCGTTGAGGGGATCGGCAGCTTTGCGGGCTGGTTCCGCCAAATCCAAACCGGACGTATCCAGCAATATCTGCTTTTTGTGACGCTGGCTTTGTTGGCGCTGGGGACGTTGTTCTTGATCCAGGTGCGCTAGGGTGCACCGAGGGGCGTTGAGTGGCCGCGCGCGGCCTTGCGGGGTTTGCGCAGCGGTCACCAGTGAGAAGGAGAAGCATAGGTAACGATGAGCAACGTGTTTTCGCTTGACATTCTCACCACGCTGACCTTCCTGCCCCTGTTGGGCGCGGCGGTGGTCTTCTTCCTGCCGCGTAACCAGGTGCGGGCGGCGCGCTGGATCGCGCTGGGGGTCAGCTTGGTGGTGTTCGTAATCGCCGTCGGCGTGTTCTATAGCGTGCGGGCCAACCCACCCGCCGCCGGTGAGTGGGCGTTTGAGGCGCGGGCAGAATGGTTTCCGCAACTGAACGCCACTTGGCACGTGGGCGTAGACGGGCTGAGCGCCACGATGATCTTGTTAACGGGGCTGCTTGTGCCGCTGGCGATCTTGATCTCGTTTGAGGTGGACGAGCGCGTACAGCAGCACATGGCGCTTTTCCTCTTCTTGGAAACCGGCATGTTGGGCGTTTTTGTGGCGCTGGATATGATGGTTTTCTTCGTCTTTTGGGAGATCGGGCTGGTGCCGATGTACTTCCTGATCTATCTCTGGGGCGGGGAAAATCGGCGCTACGCGGCCAACAAGTTTTTCCTCTACACGATGGCCGGTTCGCTGGGGTTGTTGCTGGCGACGCAGCTTATCGGCTACACGGTGGGCAGCTTTGACATTCCGGAGATGTTGCGCCGCTGGCCGCGCTATGAGCGCGCTATCTTGGGGCTGGATATTCAGGTCGTCAAATACTACGCCCTGCTTGGCTTTGCCATCGCCTTCCTGATCAAAATTCCGGCTTGGCCTTTCCATACCTGGCTGCCGGACGCGCACACCGAAGCGCCGACCGCCGGCTCGATGTTGCTGGCGGGCGTGTTGTTGAAGCTGGGCGCGTATGGCTTTTTGCGCCTGGCGATTCCGCTTTTCCCGGACGTGTGGATTGTGGAGCGCATCCCTATCGCGCCGCTGAGCTTCAACCTGGCCGACATCCTCGGCATCCTGGCGATGCTCGGCATTGTGCTGGGGGCAATGGCCGCTTGGGGGCAAAACGACTTCAAGCGCCTGGTGGCCTACTCCTCGGTCAACCACATGGGCTTTGTGGTGCTGGGGCTTTCGATTGCGGCGCTGATGTACGGCGTGACGTGGGCCGAGCAAACCGGCAAATATCGCTATGTGGCGGGTGTTTATAACGTGGACGTGGCCGATGACGCCTCCGCGTCACAGGTGCGAGAGGCGGTGGAGGCCGCCGTGCCGGAAGCGGTGCTCGACGCAGAAAAGCAAGATGCCCGCACCGCGCTTAACGGGGCGGTGTTGCAGATGTTCAATCACGGGCTGAGCAGCGCGGGCATGTTCCTTTTGGTGGGCGCGCTTTACCACAAAGCCCACACACGCGATCTAAGGCGTTTCGGCGGCCTATGGGATATCGTGCCCATTTATGGCGCGCTGTTGATCTTTGTCAGCATGGCGTCGCTCGGCTTGCCCGGGCTGAACGGCTTTGTGGGCGAGTTCTTGGTGGTGGCCGGTTCGTTCCGAGCATATCCGGTGTACGTCTTTTTGAGCATGTTCGGCCTGATCGTGACCGGCATCTACATCCTCAAGGGGATACAAAAGGTGTTGCACGGGCCGTATAACGAACAGTGGGCGACCTATCACCGCGAAAAGCACTCGCTGGAGATCACACGGCGCGAGGTCGTCGCGTTAGCTCCGTTGGTGGTGTTGATGCTGGTCACGGGGCTTTACCCCAGTTGGGTACTGGACGTGATCAACAGCGGGGTGGTGCATTGGTTCTTGGGGCAATAGGCGACAATGTCCCCTGTTCGCGGTGACGGTCTGCTGCTTTGCCCGAACAGGCTTTAGACTACTCTCCTACGCTTATTAGGAGGATTATGGATGGTCATTACGTTTAGTGGTGTGTTGACAGGCATCCTGCTGGCGCCAATGGTCGGCGCGGTGGTGATCCTGCTGCTCAAGCCGGAAGCCAAAGAACAGGCCCGCATCATCGCGGCGGTGACGATGGGGATTGTGCTCCTGTTGTCTATGGGCGTCTTTTTTGGCTATTCGGTAGACGACGCGAACGCCGTCGCTGAGCAGTACGCCCAGGCCTCTGATGGTGAGGTGGTGACACCCTATTTTGCCTTCGAGGATCATATCCAATGGGTGGAGTCCATCGGCATCAGTTGGCATCTGGGCGTAGACGGGATCAGCGCGCCGATGGTGTTGCTGACGGCGTTGGCGGGGTTCGCCGGCGTGCTCATCTCGTGGGGCATCGAAGACCGCACCCGCGAGTTTATGGCGTTTTTCCTGCTTTTGGTGGCGGGCGTGTTCGGCGTCTTTATGGCGGTGGATATGTTCGTGCTGTTCTTCTTTTACGAACTCGCCATCTTCCCCATGTACTTCTTGATCGTCATCTGGGGGTGGAAGGAAACGCGCCAATACGCCGCCATGAAGCTCACGCTCTATATCCTGGTCGGCTCGGTGCTGGCCTTGATCGGGATGTTGGTGCTCTACTTCAAGGCGGCGGAAGCCACCGGCGTTTATAGCTTTGACTTTGTAGACCTGCACAAAGCGGCCCAGATGGGCATCTTTGACAAGCCGTTTTCCAGCGTCTGGAAGGGCGCAAGCACGGCGGAAATCTGGTTTCCGCTGGTGTTTATCGGCTTTGGCGTTTTGGCGGGCATCTGGCCTTTCCACAACTGGTCGCCGGACGGCCATGTGGCCGCCCCGACTGCCGTCTCGATGATCCACGCGGGCGTGCTGATGAAGCTCGGCGCGTTTGCGGCGTTGCGCGTCGGCGTGGAGCTGATGCCTAACGGGGCGCGCGTGCATTTGCCCTGGATCATCTTCCTGACGCTGGTAAACGTGGTCTACGGTGCGTTTATCGCCATGCGCCAACGGGACTTCAAATATGTGATCGGCTTCAGCTCGGTGAGCCACATGGGCTTGGTGAGCATGGGGTTTGCCACCATGAACCTCACCGGCATGACCGGCGCGGGCTTGCAGATGTTCTCGCACGGCGTGATGACGGCGCTCTTTTTCGCTTGCGTCGGCATGGTCTATGACCGCGCCCACACCCGCGACATCCCCAGCTTGGGCGGTTTTGCGCAAAAATTGCCCTGGGTGGCGGTAGCCTTCATCATCGGCGGCTTTGTGAGTATGGGGATGCCCGGGCTGAGCGGTTTTGTGGCCGAGTTCCCGATTTTCGTCGGGTTGTGGAAGCGCCCCGTTTTTGACGCCCCGGCGGGTTGGTTCGGCGGATCGTTCAACTACTACGGGGTGATCGCGCTCTTGGCCGTGTTGGGGATTATCGTCACGGCGGCTTATGTGCTGCGTGTGGTCGGGCAAGTTTTCTTCGGCGAGTTCAACGCCGAACGCTTCCCGCATATCTCCGCGATCCGTGTGCAAGACAAAATCGCGCTGATTTTGCTGGTCACATGGCTGATCGCGCTGGGCGTGTATCCCCGTCTGATGGCCCCGATGATCGAGTCGGGCGTCAAGCCGATTGTGTCTTTGCTGGGAGGGTAACTTGAGCGAGCTGACGTTCTCTACCGACACCCTGGCAAGCGTCATCGCCATTTTGCCGGAAATCTTGATGGTGATCCTGGCGGTGGCGGTGCTGACGCTGGACATGGTTTGGGGCAAACACCAACGCGCAGCCGTTGGCTATCTGGCCGGTGGCGGCTTGCTGGCGATCGCGGCCATCGTGTGGCTTTTCGGCGGCTTGCAACAAGCCGAAGCGCTGCCGGACCAATTGCTTTTGGGCGGCATGGTGCGCCATGACGCGCTGGCACATATCTTCCGTGTGATGGTCATCGCGGCGGGCGGCTTTGCCTCGCTGATGGCGATGGACGTGCCGAAGGTGCGCGCGCGCGGAGACTTCCACGCGCTGCTGATCGTCTCGGTGATCGGTGGCAGCTTGGTGAGCGCCGCCGCCGATTTGATCATGGTCTTTTTGGCGCTGGAAACGCTCTCGATCACGCTGTATGTGTTGGCGGGCTATTTGCGCGACGACGACAAAAGCACCGAAGCCGGCCTGAAGTATTTTCTCTTCGGCGCGTTTGCCTCGGCCTTTTCGCTTTACGGCCTTTCGCTGCTCTATGGGCTGACCGGCCAGACGAATATCTACAAGCTGGGGCAGATTCTTTCGAGCGGCACGCTCAACGACCCGCCGATTGTGCTGGCGATGTTGTTGGTGGCGTTGGGATTCGCCTTTAAGATCAGCGCCGTGCCGTTCCACTTTTGGACGCCGGACGTTTACGAAGGCGCGCCCACGCCGGTGACCTCGCTTTTGAGCACGGCCAGCAAAGCGGCCAGCGTAGCGCTTTTCTTGCGCTTTATGCTGGCGGTTTTCCCGCCGCGTGAGCTGCTCGGCGCGGTGACGGGGGCGACCCGTGACTATAGCGTGCTGTGGGTCGAGTTGGCGGCGGTGATGGCCGCGCTTTCGATGACGTTGGGGAATATCTTGGCGTTGGTACAAACCAACATCAAGCGCCTGCTTGCCTACTCCACCATCGCGCACGCGGGCTATATCCTGATGGGCATCGCGGCAATTTCCACCAACAAAAGTGGCGATGGCGCGGCGGCGGTGACCTTCTACCTGTTTATGTACGTGCTTTCTAACGCGCTGGCCTTCGCGGTGGTGATTCTCTTCGCCAACGCCACCGGCAGCGAGGAGATCCGCGATATGGCGGGCATGAGCCGCCGCAGCCCCTGGTTGGCGCTGGCGATGACCTTGGCGCTGCTGAGCTTGGCGGGCATTCCTCCGGCGGCGGGCTTTGTGGGCAAGTTCTTGATCTTCCGCGCGACGGTGGACGCCAGCTTGGAGTGGTTGGCGATTATCGGCGTGCTCAACGTGATCGTGGCCTTGTACTACTACCTGGTCGTGGTCAAGGTGATGTATATGGAAATGCCCTCCTCCGAAGAGCCGGTGACGGTCAGCGTGCCCTACCGCTGGGTGCTGGCGCTGACTTCGGCGGGCGTGCTGCTTTTTGGCACGGTGCTTGTCACACCGTTGCTCAACTGGGCGATGGACGCCGCACACGCGCTTTACGTGGTGCTGCTCTGAGCGCTCCCCGCACAAAAAGCAAAACCAAACGGGCGACTGAGTTCTCTCTCAGCCGCCTGTTTTTGTTGCGAATGTGGTGAGCGGATCG
>Ga0256841_1001707_pt1 | contig 18295 bp, 14 predicted proteins | sample 356308metaG_FD_185971 | JGI IMG/M metagenome (GOLD analysis project Ga0256841, IMG submission 185971) | Hydrothermal vent microbial communities from Mid Atlantic Ridge, Atlantic Ocean - 356-308 | ecosystem: Environmental > Aquatic > Marine > Hydrothermal vents | place: Atlantic Ocean: Mid... | reverse complement strand
GGCCCGTCTCCCCGGCTCCGTACACGACCGCCGGCACCCCCCACCGGCCCCGCGAGATCAGCGCCCTTTTCACCCGGGTGCGCACGAAAGGCACCAGCACGAGACTTCCCACGAAGCCGATCGACAAGGTGAACCGGCTCGTCTCGGTGGACTGCTTCGTCAGGAACAGGACCACCAGCGTTCCGGCAAAGAGCAACCCCAGCAGGATCACCACGCGGCGCAGTTCTTCGACGATGCCGAGGCCCCAGCTCGGGAGCAGCCGCGCCACCGAAGCGGCGCCCCACCACCCCAGCGGCAACATGAGGAACCACTCCTGAAACATGGGATCCCCCTTGAACCACCACCGAAGGGCGCTGGCCGTCATCATCGCCAGCACGAGCGCCAACCCGTCCCCGAAGCCCATCACCAGCGCGTTCGTCAGCCACTTGCGGTGGTACAGGAGCGCCCGGCGGCGTCCCTTGCTCCCCTGTCTGGGTTCGATCTTTTGCGCTTTGACAACTCCCATAATCGATATCGGCGAGACCTGTTCTCCGGAAACGCCCGGGCGGCCCGAGACGCTTTCCGTACCGGCGGATACCGGAATCCTTCCGTGTGGCTATCTTTCGGGACGTAAGCGCCGCGTCCGGGCGAAAGCACCCGAAGCACGAGCGCGACGCTCACACCCGGCGAACGCGCGTCCCCCCGTAACGGGTTCACCAGATCAAAACTGGGAAAGGGCAACGGCAAAACTGTGTCCAAATTATCTTTTTTTGCGAGGGAATTGCAACGATCTCTTGACACCCCCTTGCGCCTTTCTCATGGAAATCGGCGAAATCCGGCAGCTTGTAAGAACATCAGGGCAAGGAAACGGGGATTGTTCCGAAGATACCGTTTCCAGAGCCGCTTCGGCTCGGTGATCAGCCGGAAGCACCATTCCAAGCCCGAGCGCTGAATCCAGCGAGGCGCCTGTCTTTTCAAGCCCGCATGGAAATCGAACGCGGCGCCTACTCCCAGCATCACCGGAGCATCGAGGCAGCCCCGATGGGCGTGCATCCAGCGCTCCTGTTTGGGCGTGCTCAGCCCGACCCACACCACGTCCGGGCGGGCCGCATTGATCATGGAAACCACCTGCGCATCCTCCTCCGGCGTCAGCGGGCGGAACGGGGGAGAATACACGCCGGCGACCTGAAGATCGGGAAAGCGCGCCTTCAGGCGTTCCACGAGCAGTTCCGGCACGCCTTCGGCGCCGCCATAGAAAAAATGTCGGTATCCTCGCTTTTCGGAACGCTCGCACAAGGCCAGCATCAGATCCGGACCATAGACCCGGTCTACGTGTTTGCGTCCTTTCATGCGGCTGATCCAGACGAGCGGCATACCGTCCGGCGTCACCATCCCGGCGGCGTTGTGGATCGCCAGAAGCTCGGGATCATCCCGGCTTTCCATCACCCCGTGCACCCCCGTGACGCACACGTAGTGCGCCGCTCGCCGGCTTATCCATCCATCGATGACGTCCAGCGCCATCGGAAGGTTGACGGCGCTCACACGCACCCCGAGCACGTTGGTGGTTTCCATCGGCATGGCGCTTGCCGCTTCCGCGTCTGAATTGAAAGCGGTCTTATCCATGCCGCCCCCTCCCCGAACGCCGTCGTCGCCGTTCTTTCGCCTGTTCGTAAATTGCCATGAGCATCTCGTAATTCCGTCCCGCCGTATACCGGCCTTCGAAGGTCTCCCGAGCGATTTCACCCATAGCCGCGACCTCCTTTTCATGCTCCCATGCCCACTCAATTTTTCGCACGAGGTCCTCTACGGATCCGGGTTCAAAGAGCAGACCCGTCTGCCGGTTTCGAACCAGCATCGCCATGCTCCCCAGATCGCCGGCTATCACGGGCAGGTCGGTCGCATAGGCTTCAACGATCGTCATGGGAAACCCTTCATACCTTTTCGAAAGAAAGAGAAGGAGGGCCGCATTTTTCATGTGTTCAAGGACTGCTTCGTGAGACAGTGCCTCTTCTCCTCCAGGCACCCTGGGGAAAGGTCGAGGACTTCAACCTGCATCATACGAGGGCAAGGATCTGAAACCGTTCTCTGATACACATCAAACCGAAGCCCCCTTCACGGCGATGAGCGACTTCGTCAAACCTGCAAGCCGTTCATGCTGGATCGTGGCACCAGGGAACAAATCCCGGAGTTCCTTCTCATTCAAGAGTTGTATCTCTTCCACCCGCCGCACACACGTATCCCGAGAAGGACGGGCGATCCATCCCCAGAGTGTGAAGTTCCGTATCATCCGCTTTCGCAAGGAGACAGGCAACCAGTGTATGAAAGGGGTAAGGTAATGCGGCTCCACGGGAAAACGGCTGTTGGGCGTTTGCACGTAGTACTTTGGCGCTAGCCGCTGGACTTCTCGGGCCATCTGCTGCTGCGCCTCACGGGTGAAGAGATGTTCGATCACCGAATTTGAATAGACAATGTCAAAAGTATTATCAGAAAACGGCAAATTGCATGCGTCTGCGACAATCCAGTTCACCCAGTCAGGAAGATGTGCCGGCGGAGGCGATAAATTGACGATGGTCAGATGAACTTGAACGTCGATCAAGGACCAATTGTAGAGCGTGCCCCCGATGTCTAGAATCCGCGTTTGCCCGGCAATCCCGAACATGCGAGCAAATTCACCCATCCTCTTACGGCGAAAAAACTTACCTATATATCTGTGAATAGCATGTATGTTCATATATCCTATCGCTATCTTGTCAATGGAAGGAGAGCCTAACACATAGTCAGGAATCCCGGTTATGAATCTCCTGGGAATCCTCCCGATCTGTCTCTATGCCGGAATCGATCCCAGGTGAGGGCTTCCACAGTCTAGAGATCATATTGGAAGAGGGAAGGCCGAGGACTTCAACCTGCATCATTGATATAAATACACGATCTATACTCAAAACCGGCTCTCCATCGCCTGTTGGTAAGCACTTGCATGCACCAAGGCACAAACGTTCACATCAAAACGCTCAATGGCTCGCTGCCGAGCCCTCAAACCCATCTGGCTCATAAGGTCTGCATCCCCCAACAAATCATCCAAAGCGTCAATGGCCGCTGACACATCGGCCGGAGGAATAACGAAGCCCGTGATACCCTCTTCTACAACTTCCTTCACGGAACCCACATCCGTCGCTACCACGGGAATGCCACAAGACATCGCCTCCAGAATAGCAGTCGGCACGCCCTCAGCACGCGACGTCAGCAAAAAGATGTCCAGGGCGGGCAGCAGTTCGGCAACACGTGAACCGGGTTCTACAAAATCAAGCACCCCCTCTTCAAGCAACGCATAATCCCGGGCCCGTTGGATTACGTTTTTCTGATAATAATCCGCATTTGAGGGCGTATGGGTGCCCAAAATCCGGAAGCGTAAGTGAGGATGCCTCTCATATACTCTCAGAGCAGTATCAACAAAGTAATCATGCCCCTTTTGCCAGTTTTGATTCCCTACGGTCCCTACCAGCAGGGCATCTTCAGGAATATTCAATTCTTGTCTTGCCCTGGCCCTTCGGGATCGATTTGGCTTAAAAAGGCCTGTGTCAACGGGAGGAAAAAATGGAACTACACGGTCTTGGATTTTGCCGAGCCCCGGGTGCTGCCGACCTATCTCTGTTCCGGTTGTCATCACAACTTTGGCAATCTTTCGAACAAGCGGTGTCAGCAGAAAACGGAGTGGCAACGGCGCAAAGGTACTGAGCAATTGCCAGACGACCGGCACGCGTTCAAGATAGGCTGCGATAGCGCCATGCAGGCTCATCAGACCACAGACCTGAACCACATCAGGTTGATATTCCCGAATCTGATCTTGCAGTTGCTGTACTGTAGGCCAGAATCCAAAAATAAATCGTATGTGCACACGAGGATCCAGCTTCTTTCTCATACGATAGATCGGAATCTCAACAACTTCTATCCCTCCTGCACTCAATCGCTCGAACCCACTTTCTCTCTCCGCAGGTAGAACCACCCTGGTCCTCCACCCAAGCTTGTTCAATGGCTCCGTCAAGCGCAACATCTGGTTATGAGGTCCACCAAAGGTTGGCGTCTGGATAATGGACAGGAGACGGCGAGACATCGAGCTACCCCTCAAACATCAATCACAAGGTTCATAGTTGCCAAGCATCATCTCAATACTCCTCATAGCTCGTTCACGAGCCTGCTTCACAGGAAGTCTAGCATTATAACCGGGATCACCGCCCAATAGCCATTCTATGGATTGCTGCACTTCTGCCTCACTCACATCCGGAGAAACCGGTAGGCAAGCGTTTGGGGATAAATCGATTTCGGAAGCCAAATCTCTCACTTTTCTGTGGTAAGCCAACAGAAGCAACCTGCATCCGGCAAGATAAGCAAGTACGCCTGCATGAAAGCGTGAAGCGATAAAAGATGAGCACGCTTGAGCCGCTTGCAATGTCTTGATCGGATCGTCAAAATATGGAACAAGCTCAATTCGATCAGGATCGATAGCCTGCAATGATTTGACGACTTGCTGACTTATAGCCTTATCATCTTCACGGTTTCCACCCCTAAAAACAAAAACTCGTATATGTAATGAGAGATGATGGCTATAAATGTCTTCCAAAGCAGAGACAAAGCGTGACCAATAAGTAGCATCCGTCAACTTTCCACCTGATGCAGTTGCCTGAACAGATGTTACAGATATCCCCAGCACTTGCGCATCACCCCTAACGCTATCTATTGGCTCATTACTGATATTATCCAAAAGGGCCGCCAGATCAAAGGCATGACACAAGCTTGCAGTATGCACCCAGGACTGCACTTCGTGATAGGATTGTCTGTCTCGCACAGTCACACCGTGACAACTCTTCAGTCCGAAGCGGGTAATCAACTTGGCTGACAATCGATGAAACGGCCCAAAGCCCATCCCTAGCCAATAGATACGCTTCCCCAGAAGCCTGGCCGTCCAGGAAAGGCCGACGATAAAAGTCATGTAACGGAAATGCCACCAATAACGCCTTGGAGTATAATCATCGTGAAAGTGGGTACCACCTCCAAGAACTACAGCGTCCACGTTCCGAATTGCATGGAGGATGCTGAAAGGGGAACGACCAACTGCCTTTACATTGTTCATAAAAGATGGAACCGTTCCATCCTTTGTGACAACGTAAATCAACGACGCCCCTCGAAGGGTAAGTTCCCGTACCATTCCGGCAAGCATCGCATCGTCGCCAGTATTACATCCCCCATAATGTCCAAACACCAAGCACTTCACTTTGGCAATCTCTTTTTTGCAAGCCTTCTGGCCGTGTGTAAATATCTCATTATTTCAAAATATATTTTATAGTTTATATCATTAGAAAATTTTATATCGCTATATTTTTTTCTCATGTCCAGCTTTTCCCTCATCCCCACTTTCTTGTTTTTAATACTGACATTATCTCCATGCCATCGAAATGTGGACAAAACTTTGGGCAAATATTTGAATTTATACCCCCTGTCATAAATTCTAAGAAAATACTCATAATCCATAACCACCCTGAAAGATTCGTTCAGTTTATTTCCCTCCTCGAAAATTCGCCTTCTAAAAAACGTTGAGGTAGATTGAATGTAACACCCATAATACAGCAATATTTTAAAATCAAAATCATGCTCTTTTTTAATTCTTTTAAAATTCCCATTTTCGTCAACAAACATAGTATCTCCATATATAACGTCTACATCTGGGTTCTCCCTAAACGCCTGAGCCACTCTTGAAAAAGTCTCAGGCAAATAAAAATCGTCTGCGTTTAACCAGGCCACCACATCTCCACTGGCCAATTCAAAACCCTTATTGATGGCATTAGTTTGGCCATCATCTGGTTCGGATACCCATTTCAAATACGATAATTCTCCAAAACTACGAACTACCTCATATGTATCATCGGTGCTTCCTCCATCCATGATTATATACTCTTTATTACCATAATCCTGATCGATCACACTCCGGATTGCATCCCCTATATATCTTCCATAGTTATACGATGGAGTTACAATTGAGATTTTCATACCAACCTCCGTGTTTTGTTAAATCAAACTACCCAATGCTATGCCAATATCTTATTATTCAAGTTCATTTTAAACGAGACGCCTCTTCGCCTCCTTGGTCTTTGTAAGCTGCTCTTCGCGCTTCAGACGAATCACAACGCCGACGGCTATACCTACGAAGATCCAGGTAATGTGGCTAAATACGTAGGCTGCATAGTACGTGGAGGTTGCGATGAGTGCGATGGCGGCTGAGAGCAGGATGGTCCGGTCCACCGGTGTGATCATTCTGCGCATCGCACTGCGGAAGCGCCAGAGCAATTGGGCCACGAATCCGAGATAGAGCACCAGCCCCACCACGCCAATCTGGTAGGCAATCGTAATGTAGAGGTTATGTGGCGAGGTCGTAATCAGGTTTCCCTGAGGGTCTACCAGTTGAAAGTGCAATCCCAGCCCCGCTCCGGACAGCGGTCGCTCCCGAATTTTTTGCAAGGCCTCCATCCAGAGATAATAGCGCCAGGAAGCCGTGCTGTCTTGCTCATAGGAGGTGAACGCCATGAATCGTTCTTCCACGAAAGCCGTAATATCAAGTCCGAAGATCGTCATCAGATATCCGGCAATGAGGATGGCCGAGAATACGGCCAGAGCAAACTGGATCTGCCGGCTCAACGAAAGCTGTTTCAGAAGCAGAAGCAGCAATATGGCCACTCCCGTCGCAAGCCATACCGAGCGATGCGAATTAATTAAAGTGAACAGCATGAAGACGGAAAGCAGAAAGAGCATCCGGGTGGAACTTAAACGTATGGTCTTCTGACGAACGCCAACGATCACCCCGATCATTCCTGCAAGTAGACCGATATTTGCATTCGCGGAAATCCATTTCTTATAGGCCCCTATCGAGAAGCCGTAGAGCAATCCCCCTTTTACGATTCCGAGAGGTATGAACAGAAACGTCAGCACGATCATCAGCTTGAACAGCTTCCATTGCCCTCGGGAGGTCCCCAAAAAAGTTACAACGTAGGGTACCAGGAGAAATTGCTGATAATAGGTTCGGAACTCACCCGGCGCATTGATGCCGTGGTCAGATAAGGAAATCCCGACTTGAATGATCGCCCATGAGATGAATAACGTCCAGAGGGGGAAAACACGGAAAAGATATTGAATCAGTTGTCGGTTCCGCTGGAGCAACTTGAGCACCATCGCCAGCACAACCCCAAGGAGCATGGGATCGAAGTATCGCAGTTTGATACTGCCGACAACCGGTTCCGGAAACAGATCCTGGGCTTCCTTACCCAGCACTTTCACTAACACGATCACCAGCACGATGGTGAGGGTCGGAAAGCGATAGGCAATGAGGGTGACCAATGCCACTCCCAGAAGCCCCGTCAACAGCAGGACGCCGGCCTCGCCGCCTACGACGATCGCCAGCGCCAGCAGCGCCGTGCCGAGCACCAACACTCCCTCTATCCCGTAGCGCAAGGACGACACGCTCAGCTGGGCGAGGCCATGATTCATGGTTCTGACGTCTCTCATGCGCGGCTCACTTCAATCCATTGTTTCGACAGATTCTACCTCTTGACCATCTGCGCCATCTTCTGCTTCATCGAAGCAGGCAGGAACGGCAACCGCCATACGGCTAAAAAGTAGAGACACACGCTCATACTCGCAATGCCGAGCGCCCCTACCGGAGCGGCGCCGGCAGCCCTCGTGATCAGATAGGCAGCGGCAACCATAATCCCCGCCAAAAAGACCGGGCGGATGATGACCCGCCCCACGTATGGTTTCCAATGCACCCCGAGGTGCCTGTGATATTGCCATAACAAAAAAACGGCCGCCAGCGACCGGCTCACGAACACGGCGACCGCCGCTCCGACGGAAGCGGCGGCGTTCGTCAAGGGGAAGATCAGCAGAACGGTGGAAACGAGATAAATGACGCCGAACACGGCCAGCAGACGGGTTTCCCCTTCCCCCATAGCAAAATAGGTAGGGATCGCCGTATAACTGCTGGCTAAAAAAGCAAAGGCCAGCACCGTCAGGGTCAAAGCGCTCTGCCCGGCCACATCTGCCCCCACCCAGAGGTGGAGCACGTCATATCCAAAAACGGTCAGGGTAAGATACAACGGAACGGAAAGCACGGCCACCAGCGTCACACCACTCAGATACGAGCGTTTGAAACGCTCTTTGGTGGGATCCTCAACCACCAATTGCGAGGCAACCGGCAACAACACGTGAGCCGCCTGATTCTGCATACCCTGAAGCGCCGTCAAGATCTTGGCGCCCACCTCGTAGTACGTCACCGAGGCCGTCCCCGCGACGGCGGCCAGAACGAAGCGCGGAAGCAGGATGCCGGTGCGCGTCGCCACGCGCAAAACGACGAGATACCCCCCGAAAGAAAACAGTTCGCTGAAGATGGCGCGGTCATAACGGATCCGCAGCGGGACCCGGTCGAGCGTATAGCGCACCATGAAATACATGACGACGAGGGTCACCCCGATGGTCACCAGATCGAGCGCAATCAGGGCAATGACGCCATACCCGAGGCTCAACAAGAGCACTCCCACCAGACTGCTCATCACCGCCACCGTCATCGTGATCTTGTTGACCCGGTCGTAGCGTTGCATCCCCTTCAGCGTGGCCGACCCGACCATGACCAACAGAGCAAACGGGATTCCCGCAGCCGTCAACTGAAGCGCAGCATTCCCAACCGAATACCACTCGGGCTTCTGAATGAGCAGATCGACGAGCGGCACACGCGCCAGCCACAACGCACCGCCTGCCGCCACCCCGAACATGAGCATCGCCAGAAGCGCGTTCCCGACGTATTTCCCCAGCAACCGCCACTCTTTCTTCTGCTCGCACTCGGCCACGTACTTCGTGACCCCTTGCGCCAAGCCGAGATCGAGGATGTCGATGTATCCGATCAGCGAGTGGAGAATCGCGTACAACCCGAACCCTTCGACGGTGAGATGGTGGATGTAATAGGGCAAGACCAGCAGCCGGATGACGACCGTCAGCCCCCAGCCTCCCGCGTTGTAGAGAGAGTTTCGGAAGACCCGCTTTAGCCGCTTTTTCATCCAACCGTCAACGAGCTAAGGGTGGGCGCATAACCGAAACGGGAGAGAACGTCTTCCCCGATCCGGGCAAACTGCCTTTTTTGCGCTTCGTTGAAAACGGTTCGCCATTCCCCCGTGACGCCTTTCCGCACGAAGCTGCTTCGATCCTCGACCCCGCGAGGACGCCCCGCGAGACGGGCAAAGCTGTTCCGCTCGACGATCGCTCGTATCTCTTCGTCGGCACAGGCAAAACCGAGATGGGCACACGCCATTCGCATGATGCGGCAGGTGTCGGCGAGAAGATCCTCATACCTGATCAACGCCGCCTGTTCCTCTCCCAGCCGGTCGACCCAGGATCGAAGCCACGCCAATTCTTCACGTGCATACACGCCCGAGTTGAGCTTGTGGGTGATGAACTCCTCCAGCGACAGCGCCTGCGCGAGCTTCCACTCCCGGTGAAGCGGGCGGCTTCGGATATACCAGTATGAGGAGATGATCTGATCGCGAGGATCCCGCACCGTGACGAAGTATCGGAGCCCGGATGCCCGAAGCAACGCCACGTTGTCTTCCGTGCCCCAGGTATGCCCCTTGACGACGGCTAGGCGATGCGCAAACTCTTCGAAAACCCCCGGATACAGATCGTGCGCGGGCTTCCACTCCTTCGCCGGCTTCGTCGCCCACCGCCTCGGCGTAAAGGGGGCGAAGCCGTCTATGCCGGCAAGCATCCGGGCAAACCACGTGGAACCGCTCTTCGGGAATCCGGCGATGAAAATGATGTTCCGTGGATACTTTCCCTTCTTTCGATGATAGTTCAGGCTGTTGACCGCAGGCTTGAGTATTCCCCCCAGCAAGATCTTTTTCACCACGAGCCCCGGCCCGCCGAGACGCGCGACGAGTTTGATGCGTCCGAATCTGTCGTTGAGATAATCTTTCATGATGTTCCGATCCCGGCCTTCGCAAGCCCGATCATGCCAACCGTTTCTTTCCCCGAAAGGTCCCTTTTACGGCCCTCCCCACCCAAAGCCGGCCGCGCGTGACGTAGGGCAGTCCCCGCCCTTCGATCCGTTCGATGTCCCGCTGCATCGCTTCGTCGAAATACTCCGTCCACTGTCCGACCACGCCCTTCCGAAAGAACCGCTCTTCGCTCGGCTTGTCAGACTCACCGTATTTGGCCCGCAACGCCTGCATGCTGGTCTCTTCCCGGATATGCTCTACCTCCTCCGCCGAAAGGGCAAAGCCCAGAAACCGGCCGATACGCTGCACCTCTGCCCGAAAGTCCGACTTCAGCGCTTCGTACGACGAGGTATACACCCGCGCGTCCGAAACGTCCCACAGCGCATGATACCGCCGCACGTGATCCGCGACGGATCGCCCCATCTCCCAGTAATACGTTTCAAATTCGCCCCCATAACCATTTTTTTGCCGATGATAGTAATAGGCAGAAACCACAACGTCACGCAGATTCCGTTTGATGTTCAGCACGCGCACGTCTTCGTGAGCCAGGATCAGATCCCGCTGTCGCTTCTTTTCGAAGTGGTTCTTCACCAGGTAGTCCCGCCCGGCAAAGTCAAGCCGGGCCAGCAGTTCCCGCAATTTTTCGGGTGCGATGGAAGGGTCGTCCCACCCGGCATTCTGATAGATGGCGGGAATGCCCGGAAAGCCGGTCATGCTCCGGACGATGTTGAACAACCAGGTGGAACCACTCTTGAAGGCCCCGTTCGCAATCACCAACATAGCGTCTTTCTTTCCGACGACCGCGTTTCATATTTATCCGCCTACGAGCGAAACGCGCTTCCGGGCACATCCGGCCACTGGAACACCCGGCACGTTTACTTGCGAAGCCGAAGGGGAATCCAGCCTGCCACGTAACAAACTGGTGACCGATTCAGCGTCTTCGCACCGTTTCCGTTCAGACGCAAGTCCCGAGTACACAAAGAGCGGTCCCGGTCCCAGCCGGACCGAAACCGCTCTCTGCGACAGGACCATGCACACTGACGTCTACAAATAGCCCATCTCTTCCAGCTTTGCCAGCACCTGTTCGGCGCATTCCTCGGCGGAGTAGCGGGTGGTGTCGCAGACGATCTCGGCGTCCGTGGGCGCTTCGTAGGGATCGTCGATGCCGGTGAAGCCTTTGATGATGCCGGCGCGGGCTTTGGCGTAGAGGCCCTTCACGTCGCGCTGTTCGCACACTTCGAGCGGCGTGTCGACGAAGACCTCGACGTAGCCGCCGTACTGCGCGATGCGGTTGCGGTTGGCGCGGCGGTCGGCTTCATACGGCGCGATGGGCGCGCAGATGGCGATGCCCCGGTGCTTGGTGATCTCGCTGGCCACGTAGCCGATGCGCTGCACGTTCGTCGAGCGGTCCTCCTGCGAGAAGCCGAGGCCCTTCGAGAGGTGGGTGCGCACCACGTCGCCGTCGAGGAGCGTCACGGGGCGGCCGCCGCGTTCGAGCATCTTCACCATGAGCGCGTTGGCGATGGTGGACTTGCCCGAGCCGGAGAGCCCCGTGAAGAAGACCGTAAAGCCCTGATTGTGCTTCGAGGGGTGCGTCTTCCGCAGTTCGGCCACCACTTCGGGGTACGAGAACCACGACGGGATCTCGGCGCCTTCGGTGAGCATCTGCCGGAGCTGCGTGCCGGAGATCATCTCGAAGTCCAGCCCTTTCTCCTGCACCTCGTCGATGGGCTCGTACGTGTCGTGCTCGGGCACGTAGACCATCAGGCGGAACGGCACGACGCCGATGCCGAGCTCCTCGCTGTGCTCGAGCACGAGGTCCTGCGCCTCGTACGGGCCATAGAACGGCGTGCCGTCCTTGTCCTTGCCCGGCCCGGCGTGGTCGCGCCCGACGATGAGGTGGGTGCAGCCGTAGTTCTTTCGGATGATGGCGTGCCAGACGGCCTCGCGCGGGCCGCCCATGCGCATCGCCAGCGGCAGCAGGCTGATGGTGGCGCGGCCCTCGGGGTAGTGCTTGAGCAGTTCCTTGTAGCAACGCACCCGCGTGTAATAGTCGATGTCGCCCGGCTTGGTCAGACCCACCACGGGATGGATGAGCAGATGCCCGCCGATCTCCGCCGCCGCGCGGTCGGTCAGTTCCTTGTGGGCGCGGTGCATCGGGTTGCGCGTCTGAAAGGCGACGACCTTGTCCCAACCCTGCGTCTCGAACATTTCGCGCATCTCCGCCGGGGTGCGGCGAAGCTCGTGGAAGTCATAGTGACGCGGGAGTTGAATGCCTTCGAGCGTGCCGCCGACGTAGAAGTCGCCCGCCTGATCGAAGAGGTAGGCCACCGCCGGATGCCCGTGGCTCTGCGTGCCGAAGACCTGCTCGGCCTCCCGCTCCTTGTCCGCCTTCCACACGTCTTCCACCGTGAGGACGGCCAGCAAGAGCCCCGTCTGATCCCGAAGCGCCACCCGGTCGCCCTCGGAGCGTCCCCCGGCCGTCTCCTCGGAGACGTCGAGCGTGATGGGCATCGACCAGAGCGTCCCGTCGGTGAGCCGCATGGTGTCGAGGACGCTTTCGTAATCGGCTTTGTTGAGGAAACCGCGCAGCGGAGAGAAGCCGCCGTTGAGCAACAGCTCGATGTCGCAGATCTGGCGCGGGGTCAGGGTGATCGAGGGGAGATGCAATGCCTCCTTCCGGGCTGCTTCCAGCGCTTCGCCGGTCAACATCAGGTCACACAACTCACCGCCATGAGGTTCGATCAGAGTCTGGGCTTTCATTCGTATGTTGGATAGATTCATTAGGGTAAAAAGATGCGCTGTCGCAGAGCAGCCTTCAAGTTACGTCCAAAGACGGGGCAACATGTCGGACTTGTTCTCCGCAGGCATTAAGTTTTTGCGAATACGGGTTTTCGAGGAGCCGGCGCGCCGGCGACCGGGTCCTTCGTCACAGCCACACCGCGCGTATGACGGTGACGGCGATGGCCATCACGATGAGGGTGGCGGGCAAACCGACCTTGAAATAGTCCCGGTAGCGATACCCGCCGGCGGCCATGACCATGAGGTTGGTCTGATAGCCGATGGGGGTCATGAAGCTGCCGGCGGCGCTCACGGCGATGACGAGGGCGAAGGCTTTGGGGTCGCCGCCCACCTGTGCGCCGGCGGCCAGGGCCACGGGCAGCATGAGCACGGCGGCGGCCTTGTGCGTGATGAGCTCCGTGAGCACGTTCGTCGTCACGTAGAGGGCCGCCAGCACGCCCACGGCGCCAAGCCCCGCCGTGGCGGTCACGAGCCCGTCGGCCATGACGCCGGCCAGCCCCGTCACTTCCACCGCCTTCCCGAGGCCGAGCGCAGCGGCAATGATGATCAGCACCGACAGGTCGACCGACTTCCGGGCCTCCGTCAGGGAGAGGCAACGCGTGGCCACCATGCCGAGCGCGGCGGCGAAGGCGGCCGTCACCAGCGGCATCCGGCCCGTGGCCGCCAGCGCCACCATCCCCAGCATGATCGCGATGGCTATCGGCGCCTTGCGCTTCTGCGGTTTCTTTTTCTCCGGACGACGGGAAGCGACGAGGTAAAACTCGTCGCGGCGCGCGTTCCATCGCTGGTCGAAGCCTTTCTTCGCCTCGATGATGAGCAGGTCGCCGGCCTTCAGGGGGATGCGGCCGAGCGGCCCCTCCAGCTGTTCGTTCTTTCGCTGAATCGCCAGCACCACGCCGCCGTATTCCTCGCGGAAGTTGGCCTCCTTGAGCGTCCGATCGACGAGGCTGGAGGTCGATGCGATGACGGCTTCGAAGAGCGGCAGCGTATGCTCGTCGCTCGTCTCGACGGCGGAGACGACGCGTTCGAGGCCGGGACGTTCGAGCAACCCGTCGAGCGTCGACACGTTGCCGACGAAAGCCAGCGTGTCGCCGGCGCGAAGGACCTCGCCGGGGGCGGCCGGGACGAGGCGCCCGCCCCGGTGGATGTGGGCGAGGTACGCCGAGCCGAGCGCCCGCAACCCCGCCTCTTCCACCGTCCGCCCGATCATGTACGAGCGGGGCGCGACCCGCAGCTCGAAGAGACAATCCTCCAGCCCATCTCCGAAAGAGGCGCGCTCCTTGCCCCGATCCGGCAGCATCCGGTGCCCGATCAGGACGAAGTAGAGGGTCAGGCCGAAGACCGCCGGGAGCCCCACCCACGTCAGGTCGAACATGGCCAGAGGCGCATAGCCTTCGGCCTCCATCAACCCGGAGACGACGATGTTCGTCGAAGTGCCGATGAGGGTCATCATCCCCCCCGCGATGGCCGCGTACGAGAGCGGGATGAGCAGCTTCGAGGTGGGGAGGCCCACCCGCCTTGCCCATTGCTGCACGCGCGGCGTGAACATGGCCACGATCGGGGTATTGTTCAGAAAAGCCGAGAGGAACGAGGTCGAGAGCATGAGCCGGGGCAACGCGCCGTGCAAGCGGGCGCGCGAGGGGAAGATGAGCCGGTCCATGAAGCCGAGCGCGTTGGTGCGCTGCACCCCCGCCGCCGCCACGAAGAGCGCCGCCACGGTCAGCACGGCGGAGTTCGAGAAGCCCGCAAAGGCCTCCTCCGGCGTGACGACGCCCGCCAGGAGCATCAGCCCCAGACTCCCGAGCAGAACGATGTCCGGACGCGCGAACTCTCGGACGAGCGCCGCCATCATCATGAACAGGACACCGAGCGTGAACCACGCCTGCCAGCCGAGCGCTTCAAACATGCTTCAGAAAGGTAAACCGCGTCAGGCGCGTTCCGCCTCGGCGGCGATGAAAGCCTCGAAGTAGGCCAGCGTGCGTTTGAGCCCGTCGGTGCGGTCCACCTTCGGCGCCCAGCCGAGTCGCTCGCGGGCGAGCGTGATGTCGGGCTGCCGCACCTTGGGGTCATCCTCGGGCAGAGGCTTGAACGCGATGGCGCTCGCGCTCCCGGTCAGGCGGATGACCTCCTGCGCAAAGTCGAGGATGGTGATCTCGTCCGGGTTGCCGATGTTGACCGGGTCCGAGGTGTCGCTCATGAGCAGGCGGAAGATGCCCTCCACGAGGTCGTCGACGTAACAGAAGGAGCGCGTCTGGCTGCCGTCGCCGAAGACGGTGATGGGTTCGCCGCGCAGCGCCTGCCCCATGAACGTCGGCAGCGCTCGCCCGTCGTCGAGGCGCATGCGGGGGCCGTACGTGTTGAAGATGCGGACGATGCGCGTCTCGACGCCGTGATAGCGGTGATAGGCCATCGTCATGGCCTCGGCGAAGCGTTTGGCCTCGTCGTAGACGCCCCGCAGCCCGACGGGGTTGACGTTGCCCCAGTACGTCTCGGGCTGCGGATGGATGAGGGGGTCGCCGTAGACCTCGCTCGTGGAGGCGATGAGGAACCGCGCCCCTTTCGCCTTGGCCAGCCCGAGCGCCTTGTGCGTCCCGAGCGCGCCCACCTTGAGCGTCTGGATCGGGTACTTCAGGTAGTCGATGGGCGAGGCCGGGCTGGCAAAGTGGAGCACGTAATCGAGCGGACCTTCGACGTAGATGTAGTTCGTCACGTCGTGCTGAATGAGCCGAAAGCGCTCATGCCCGATCAGATGCGCCACGTTGTCGGGCCGTCCGGTGAGAAAGTTGTCCATGCAGATGACCTCGTGCCCTTCCGCGAGGAAGCGGTCACAGAGGTGGGAGCCGATGAAGCCGGCTCCGCCGGTAATGAGCGTTCGAGGCACGTTGTTCACGCTTTTCCGTTGATCGAGACAGGATGGACGACGGGCGCATAATGCGGGCGGCCGATGCTGAAATAGTCGAAGCCGCCTTCGGCCATGCGAGCCGGGTCGTAGAGGTTGCGTCCGTCGAAGATGACGGGCTGTTTGAGCAGGCGTCGGATCTTGTCGAAGTCGGGGCGGCGGAACTCGTTCCACTCCGTGCAGATGACGAGCGCATCGGCGCCTTCGAGGGCCGCATAGTCGTCCGGCGCATAGGTGATCTCGTCGCCGAGGAGGGCGCGCGTGGTCTCGGCGGCTTCGGGGTCGAAGGCGGCCACCTCGGCGCCTCTCGCGAGCAGTTCTCGGATGACGACGTGCGAGGGGGCTTCCCGGACGTCGTCGGTGTTCGGCTTGAAGGCCAGCCCCCACACGGCGATGCGACGGCCCGTCAGGTCGCCGCCGAAGTAATCCGCGACGCGGTCGGCGAGCAGGCGGCGCTGCCGGTCGTTGACGCGAAGGACGGCCTTCAGGATCTCGAAGGCATAGTCGTTTTCGTCGGCGGTGCGTTCGAGGGCCTGCACGTCTTTCGGGAAACAGCTTCCGCCGAAGCCGATGCCGGCATAGAGGAAATGCTTGCCGATGCGGCTGTCGAGGCCGATGCCGATGCGGATCTTGTCGACGTTGGCCCCGACGCGGTCGCACACGTTGGCGATCTCGTTCATGAAGGTGATCTTCGTCGCCAGGAAAGCGTTGGCGGCGTATTTGGTCATCTCCGAGGAGCGCTCGTCCATCACCACGATGGGATTGCCCTGCCGCACGAACGGCTCGTAGAGCAGGGTCATCACGGCGGCGGCGCGCTCGCTCTCGGTGCCGATGACGACGCGCTCGGGTTTCATGAAGTCCTCGACGGCGACGCCTTCCCGGAGGAATTCGGGGTTCGAAACGACGTCGAAATGCCGCCCGGGTTGGAGCCCGGCGCTCTGAAGCACGTTCCGCACCCGCTCCGCGGTGCCGACGGGCACGGTGCTCTTGTTCACGATGACGCGGTAGCGGGGCGCGCCCTCGGCGGCGAGCAGCTCGCCGATGTCCGCGGCCACGTCGAGCACGAACGAGAGGTCGGCGGCCCCGTCGGCGCCCGGAGGCGTCGGCAGCGCCAGAAAGATGACGTCGCTGGCGGCGACGGCCTCGGCGAGGTCCGTGGTGAAGCGCAGGCGTTGATCCCGCAGCCCGCGCTCGAAAAACAGCTCGAGGCCCGGTTCGAAGATGGTCAGCCGTCCGGCGCTGAGGCTCTCCACCTTCCGCTCATCGATGTCGACGCAAATGACCTCGTTGCCCATCTCGGCAAAACAGGTGCCCGTCACGAGTCCGACGTATCCGGTTCCAATAATGGCAATCTTCATGTCAATATGAATCTCAATAGGGGAAAAAATTCGAGTCCGCCTCAGTATCGACGGAGACGGCAATCGGCTTTAAGGGATCCATTGGCTCCGGGACCGCCGCCCCGGTCGGCGCGTGGAGTGATTTTACAAGAACTATGCCCGCTGGTTGCCGGGTCCGGCAAGGATCACCGGCACAGCGGCCTCAGGCTCCCGCCCCGGCAGGCTCTTGGCGGGCGAGGTACCATGCATACAGGCGTCGGAGGCCGTCGGGCAGGGGCGTCTTCGCCCGCCAACCGAGCGCCCGCATCCGCGAGACGTCGAGCAGCTTGCGCGGCGCGCCGTCGGGCTTCGACCGGTCCCAGACGAGCGGGCTCTCGCTCCCGACGATTCCGCGGATCATCTCGGCCAGCGCGCGGATGGTCAGGTCCTGGCCCGTGCCCACGTTGAGCATCCCGTCCGGCGCGACTTCGAAGAGGCGCGCTTCCGGCTGCCGGAGCACGAAGAGGCAGGCGTCGGCCAGGTCTTCGCTGAAGAGGAACTCGCGGCGGGGCGTGCCCGAGCCCCACAGCGTCACCGGCGCGTCGGGGCCGTCTTCGCGCCGGGCCTCGTGAAACTTGCGCAGGAGCGCCGGCAGCACGTGGCTCGTCTCCGGATCGAAGGAATCGTTCGGGCCGTACAGGTTGGTCGGCGCCAGGCTCACGAAGTCGTCGCCATACTGCTTCCGGAAGGCCCGGCACAGCTTGACGCCCGCGATTTTGGCGACGGCATACCCCTCGTTGGTCGGCTCCAGCGGGCCGGTGAGCAGATGCTCTTCCCGGATCGGTTGCGGAGCGTGCTTCGGATACATGCACGAGCTGGCCAGGAAGACGAGCCGCCGAACGCCGCACCGATGCGCGGCCCGGAGGACGTTCGTCTGGATCGCCAGGTTGTCCCCGAGGAAGTCGGCGGGGAAGGTGTCGTTGGCGAGGATGCCGCCGACCTTTGCCGCCGCGAGGATGACGTACGCAGGGCGATGCTCGTCAAAGAACGTCTCCACGGCGGCCTGATCGCGCAGGTCCAGTTCGGCGCGCGTGCGCACGAGGAGGTTTGTGAAGCCCTCTGCTTCGAGCTTGCGGACGACGGCGGAGCCGACCAGCCCGCGATGCCCGGCGACGTATACGGCCGCGTCTTTCGATCCCAGGTGCATAGCGCGTCCGACCGGCTGCGCGGCGGGTGTTTCGTTAGCGCGAGGAGATACGTTCGATGGCGAGGGCCAC